>JAEEGK010000846.1_pt1 | contig 76687 bp, 65 predicted proteins | sample 8958771 | NCBI WGS metagenome assembly JAEEGK01 (sample SAMN16246547, study PRJNA631951) | gut metagenome | biome: gut microbiome; feature: rumen; material: SC-attached | host: Bos | place: Iran: Karaj | collected 2018-10
AGCTCTGTGCAGATACATTCCCTAAACTGAGAAGCATTGCGCTAGAACAGTTGGCGCTGATGAAGGCGGCATAGTCAGACAGAGAATATGCAGGTTTTTGAATTTACACACAAATATGGACTTGACCCTTCAATGAACATCCAGAAAAAGAAATGACACCTATAGATGTAAGCGTTTGAGGTAATACTATGTTTTCAAGACTTGAGCATCCGGAAAATGCTCCATAACCAATCGATTTTAGGTCCTTAGGGAGATAAACGTTCTTAAGACTGGTACAATTAGCAAATACCGCGCCTGGAAGATCAATCACGCTGTCTGGGATAGAAACAGTTACTATAGACGAACACCCATTGAATGCACTTTTTTCAAGTATCTGAAGATTTGAGGGCAGTTTCAACGATGTGATCGAAGAAAGATTATAAAATGCTTGACTTCCGATCTCCTTCACACTATCCGGTATGATAAGTTCTCCACTTAAAGATGTTCCTGCAAAAGCAAGACTCCCAATAGAAATCACATTGGAGGGAATATTAATTTGAGTGATCTTGCTGCAATTGTAAAAAGCTTGCCCCCCTATTGTTTCGAGATTTTTAGGCAACGCAATACTCTTTAATGAGGAACAATCTGAAAAAGCTCGAATTCCGATTTATGTGAGAGTATTTGGCAACGATACATTTGTCAATGCCGTACAGTTTCCAAAAACATTAGTTGAAAGGATGCGTACTTTAGGAGGAATAACAACACTTTTCAGAGGACATGCATAAAAAGCAGTATCCCCAATAGAATTAAGGTTTTTAGAAGGAAGATCAATTTTAGACAGTGATGTACAATTGGCAAAAGCTTTCTCGCCGATTGTATACAGATTTTCCGGCAAAGTTACAGACGTCAGTTTACTACAAGCATAAAAAGCCTTACTGCCAATATGTTGGACCGTTGAAGGAATAACTATAGATGTCAAATTCACGCAATATTCAAAATCTTTATTGTTTATATTTTTAAGGTTCGGTGAAAGGACTACATCTGTCAGCGAACTGCATTGAAAAAATAACCCAGGACGCAAGTAAGTCACACTCGAAGACATAGAAACTGACTTCAGAGAAGGATGTTCAGCAAAAAGATAACCCCCTAATTCCGTTATATTATCATTAACAATAACCTTTTTTACATCCGAAACATAATCTGCCCATGGAACAAAGTATTCTATGTTATCTCCGTGATGTTGCGGTGCTTTATACATATCAGTCGCGCCACTTCCAGACAGAACGAGCGTTCCATCACTATCCAACGTCCACACAACAGAAGGTCCACACGAACCGGATGCTACTGTACCTGCGGCTTTCAATTTATTAGCCGGAACAAGCAGGCCAACAACCAATAACATACCTGCCAGTAATAGCATCGTCCTTCTCATTAGCTTCATATCAAAACCTCCTAAAAAACGCGCATATTCCACATTCAACTAAAGCGCTAGTCCATTAACCTCATCGGATATCACACCAGGAATGATCTGGTTATTGCCATCCCTATAAATAGGATACCTCCCCATAATACATAACCCCAAACCTTGAAATTATTTTAACATCGCAGAGCAATTCCGAGCAATAATTGCGCATAATCATTTACAGAATGTTTATTGAATATCAAAACTACAGAATATCTCTCATCATCGAAGAAGAAGCACAAGTCTCCAACCGCAAGGAAAATAGACTCTTTTCATTTCAAGTACCACAACTTTTCAGATCGCTCTTCCGTAAGTATACTTTGCCGTCTGTCCGACGATCATCTTCCCGTTACTGTCCTTAAAGTACGGGAATACCCAGTAGTAGTTATACTCCGTTGAAGACGCCGTCTTATCCGTAAAAGTTGTTCCCTTCGTCGTCATGCCGACATAGCCGTAAGGCTTTCCGGCGACGATACCGTAGACCAGGTAACCTTCGGCGCCGCTGACAGCATTCCATGTGAGTTTCACACCACCTGTTACGGAAGAGGCTTTAAGGCCAGTAACTGCTGTAAGGATGCCCTTTGCGTAGACATATGTTTCTGTATTATGGGGAACCATATTTCCGGCACTATCCTTTACATACGGGAATACCCAATAGAAGTTATAGTCATCGTAAAGAGCCTTGGTATCTGTAAAGGTCGTCCCTTGCGTTGTCATGCCCACGTAACCGTACTTTCCATTTTTCTGGCCGTAGATAAGATAGCCTTCCGCTCCAGAACTTGCTGTCCAGGTAAGTGTTACTTTCCCTTTCCCCGCCGGGGCCGCCTTTAATCCTGTTACCTCAGCTGGCGGTTCGGTTTTCTTCCACACAGGATAGAATGTAAGATTTCTGGAAACCGTGTAAGACATTCCCGTCTTATACTGAGCGGTCGTAGCATCGCTTGTCCTTGCCCATCCAAGGAAACTGTGATTCTCTTTTCCTGGAGTATCAGGTATGGTTTGTAATACTTCTCCATCAGCTGCCATCGTAGAATAAAGAGGTGTCTCGTCAGACGGTATTCTGTACTCTACACGGAACAGTGTGTTATACGGAATACACGTAAGATTGTTCGAGTCTCGAAGAATTTCCGGAATATCCCACGGCATATCTGCAGGATACAAAAGTTTGCACTTCCAGCTTACTGGATCGTAGTCATCTAATATTGTAGCTGGTATATATCGAAATGCATTTTTATCAACTATTCCCGATTTCCCAAGCAGAATGATGCGTGAAAGACTAAAACAACTTTCGAAAGTGGAGGAGCCAATTGCTACCACTTTCGCCGGAATCACAATTTCTAACAGCGAAGAACATTCTCGAAACACACGATTCTGAATATCAATAAGGGAATCCGGCAACTTGATACGAGATAAAGAATTGCATTTTTCAAATGCGCTGTCTCCTATCGCAGTTACATCAGAAGGAATTTCTATAGTCTCCAGACTTTGACACGAATAGAATAATCGGCTGGAAATCAATGTAAGATCCTGGGGTAATCTAACTGTTCTGAGATTCTTACATCCAGAGAAAGCTTCTTCGCCTATAATTGTTTTGTCAGGGATGTATACACTATGCAGAGAATTACAACAACTGAACGCTTTCTTACCAATCGTTTCTAATCCATCATTCAATGACAAATCGGAAATTGAATTGCAGGAATAAAAAGCCAACTCTCCTATTGTTTTCACGCTATTAGGAATCTCGATACTGTTTAATGATGTACATCTATTAAACGCATTCGCTCCAATGCTACTAACTCCATTCGGAATGTCAATAGTTTTAAGCGAAGTACAATTATAAAACGCCCCATCCGGGATTGCAGTGATCCCTCCAGACAAATCTATTTCCATCAAAGATTCACAATTCACAAACGTATCGCTTCCCATGGATTCAAGATTTCCCGAAAGTGTAACAATAGCAAGTGAAGAACAGTTCCCAAACGCCGTTGAACCAATAGTTGTTACTGAAGCTGGAATGGTAATGCTATTCAGCGAAGAACAATCCAGAAACGCTTTTTCCCCAATCTTTGTTAGGGTCGAATGCTCGTCAAAAACAACATTTTTCAATGATCTGCACATGCAAAAAGCAGACTCTCCTATTTCTTGTACGTATTCTCCTAAAGATAGAGAATTCAGAGAAGAACATTGTTGAAATGCTCCTTCCAAAATCTTTCCGGAGGGAACTGCTAATTTTTCAATAGCCATGCATTTTGAAAACGCATTTTTCCCTATTTTCTTAAGACAATCGCCAAAAACAGGTGACTGCAAAACGCCACAATTCCAAAAAGCACATTCTCCAACAGTTTCCAGTGAGGACGGCCATGCTACGTTCTTAAGCGCCGTACAATCAATAAAGGCGTAATTCCCAATACTTTTTACAGAAGAGGGCAATGTCAAGGATTGTAGAGATGAACAACTTTGGAATGCTCGCTCATCTATTGTTGTTATCGTATTCGGAAGGACTACAGTGGTTAATTTGCTGCAATTGGCAAACGCTTCATTGGGAATCGATGGGGCTGTTCCGTTGATTGTTACTGATGTTAAATTTCGGCATCCATAGAATACTGCTCCCACAAGTTGATTGACCGTATCTGGTATCACTATCTGTTTCAAGCCTGTGCAACCGGAAAATGTTCCCGAAATAGATGTAATTCCTGAAGGAATATTAATAGTTGTAAGACCGATACAATTGCCTAACATTTTTGAAGTTAACATAGTAACTTTTGAAGGAATGGTAAAAGAAGTGAGGCTGCTGCAATTAAAGAAAGCGCTCGGCCCGATTGTTTCAACATTAGGAGGTATACTGACTGAGGTTAACGCGGTACAACCGGAAAATGCTTTAGCGCTAATCTCCCGAAGGTCATAAGGCAAACTAACAGAAATCAGACTAGTACAACTGTTAAAAGCGCCCTCATTAATACAAGATACCCCTGAGGGAATAACAATTGTTTTAAGCTTCGTGCACTGGTAGAAAACAAAATCTCCAAGTTCTGTAAGACCTGCAGGCAAAGAAATCGAAGTGATCGGACATGCTCGAAAAGCACACCTTCCAAAACCTGTAACCGTCGAGGGGAGAGTAATACTGGTCAAATTGATACAGTCAAAAAACGAGTTTTCGCCTATATATGTAATACCTGATTTCACTATTAATTTCTTAATATCCTGTCGATAATCCGCCCACGGAGCATTATCTCTTAAATATACAGGCTTAATGTTTTTTTCAATATCATACATCGCGCCACTTCCGGATATCGTCATAGTTCCATCACTGTCGAGCACCCAGGCAATGTCATCACCACATGTACCCGACGCCACCGTTGTTGCCGCACTGACTTTCCCGGCAGGAACAAAGCAGAGTATCACGATCATCAATCCTATGATTGATGTAATCATCCATAATACTTTTTTCATTTCTCATTCTCCTAAATTATCCTGTACACGAATTAGCTTGCACGTCCTTTAATCTCTACTGATGGCAATCCGGGAATGATCTGATTATTCTCGATATAGTACGCAAACACCCAGTAATGATTATCTATTACTGAAGAAGCTGCTGTATCTGTAAACTCAGGATCAACAAGCACCTGCGTCATTCCTATATATCCATAAGGCTGACCATGTGAGTAGCCGTAGATCAAATATCCATCCGCCTCAGGGTTAGCATCCCAAGAAAGAGTGATACTTCCTGGATTTGGAGATAAATTCAGATTTGTAACCGGAAGACATATGCCCTCTCCTGTGACCATAATACTTTCATCCCCCGGATACAAGACGCCGCCATAATCGGTCACATATGGAAAGACATAGTAACCATTGCCTGAAGAAAGCGCATTCATATCCGTAAAACGGCTCCCTAAGACTTCAATCTGATCATCCGGGTCAATGTCAATCTTATCTCTTGTCATCCCACAATAACTATACACCCCATTCTTTCTTGAATAAATCAAATAGCCATCCGTATATTTGTTAACCGGCCACTCTATGGTCACCTTATATTTCCCGGCCGGTCGTGTAGCAATACCAGTAACCTCAGGAAGTGTGACCTCTTCGTTAATGTATCTTACACAAGCATAGATATACAACCCTGAAGCAGTCATGTCACGAATATCTCCCACAATGACTCCACTGACCGAATTATTATGCGCCGCCTCAACAACCTGTCCGTTTCCAATATAAATCGCAGAGTGATGGATCCCATGATACAAAGGGCACGGACTCGGATGGTCTGAGAAAAAAGGACAAAACACATTTCCTGTCGCACACGAAGGGCTATACCAATAGATTACATCTCCGGGAAGAAGATCTGTTTCTGTGATGATTTCAGGAGTCAGACGGATTGCTGTGTTATTGTCTATACAAGTATGTCCATTCTCAATATCTTCTATTTGCTGACCGGAACCGGTTCTCATATGTACACCTAAAGACTCAAGGAAGACATACGCAACAAATGACCCGCAGGTAAAATAATTGGGAACATTCGATGGCAACATATATGGTTTTCCGATCTGATTAAATGCTTCAAGCAACACTTTCACCCGACGATTACTAAAATATGCATACTGAGGCACTATCGATGTAACTTTATAGTCCGAACCGAAAGTGAATACGATATGCTCATATGTCAGCGTTGTATTACAATACCGAACTTCTGTAACCGGATCAGTATAATAGATATCACTTCCTATCGAATAAAAACCCGTCGGGCCACTTTTGGAATTACCTGTTTCTCCTTCCGGAATATAATCACTGTTCACTCGGTTTTCCAGTTCATCCTGATACCATTGTCTGTAAATTTCTTCATCAGAAACTTGTTCAGGCAAAACACAGTTTTCTGAAGGAGCTGGCTCCTGATTTTCCAATGATTCGAGATAATCAATCAGGCTCTGGTTTACGCTTTCATCGATCTGCGTTTCTTCGATATATTCCTCATTTCTGCGACCGTCCTCATACTCCTCATCCGCAAATACATAAAACGGAAAAAGCGAGACCACCAAAACTACAGATATTAATCGAAAGATTCGATAACTCTTCATAGAATTTCTCCCTACCACATAACCCCAAGCCTAATTCTTTTATATCGCAAAGAACAATATGTCACAACATCGGAAGCGATATATTAATTAAATAGTTACATTTGAGGCAACAGAAAAAACTCAAATGTGATCCCGAACAGGTCTTTTCAAGAAAAAACATCAATAACAAAAGGGGACTTCAAGTGAAGTCCCCTTTATTTGTCTGCTGCTTTGAAATTATCAGATCGCTCTTCCGTAGGTATACTTCGCGGTCTGCCCCACGATCATCTTCCCGTTACTATCCTTAAAGTATGGGAATACCCAGTAATAGTTGTACTGTGTTTTGGATGCTTTCCTGTCCGTGAATGTCGTTCCCGAAGTCGTCATGCCGACATAGCCGTAAGGCTTTCCGGCGACGATACCGTAGACCAGGTAACCTTCGGCGCCGCTGACAGCATTCCATGTGAGTTTCACACCGCCCTTGACAGAAGATGCCTTAAGATCTGTTACTGCCGTAAGAACGCCCTTGGCATATACATACTTCGCACATCCGCTACAGTGCTTATTTCCGTCACTATCTGTTACGTAAGGAAATACCCAGTAGTAGTTATAGTCATCCGCCAGCGCTTTTGTATCCGTAAAAGTAGTTCCGCTGGTCGTCATGCCGATATATCCATACTTCCCGTCTTTCTGACCATAGATGAGATAACCTTCGGCCCCAGCGCTTCCTGTCCAAGTCAATTTGACCTTTCCTTTACCAGCAGTTTCTGCTTTCAGATTCGTTACCTCGAGCAGCGGATCGATCGTGATATTGATATTACACTTCTTTCCAGCGTATCTTACTTCGATCTGATAGGTATTACCCGGTTGCCAGGGCTGAGTTTTCTGATTGGGGATCTCTTCCAGTTCTGCCAGATATCCGGTCTTTTCGTAGATCTCCTCAAGCGTCCCCGTGAAGTCCGGTCTTCCATCGTTATACTTGATGGTAAATGTCACTTTGGGCGTTATCAGAATGTCGTAGTCAATATTATTTTTGTCAAAAGAACCATAAAAGGTATTGTACCGTGCGTAAGTTCCAATATCGGGGTTCGAGATGAAAATACAGTTAGTGTTTTCAACATAATGCAGATCAGTATTGCAGGAAATACTTTGAACCGGGTTCTTTTCGATATGATATTTTACTTTTCCAATACATCCGTAAACGACAAAGTACTCATAGGTGTTTCCGACTTTCCAGTGCTCGTCAAGCTGGCGATTGCCTGCACTAGTGAAATCCGGACTGTAGCCGGTCGCTTCTGCAATCTCTGCGGCCGTTCCGACCAGATCCGGTCGTCCATCCTTATACTTGATCGTATATTTTAGATCATTGGGGGCCAGCAATCTCAGCGAATAGTCCCATGAAGATGAATAAACGATGCTTGACGTATTATAGGAGAAATAAGACTTTCCTTCTCTGTCCGTTTCCCATGATCCGCAAGTATTCTCGTAGATATATATCTCTCGTTCAGGCGTAATACTCTTTACCGGGCTATCGGTAATGTGTACCTTGAGTATTCCGGTTCCATCCTTATATGACACAACAACGTTATATGTGCCTCCGCATTTCCAGTGTTCGGAAGACTGGGATTTCTGTTCGGTGAATGTAAGGTTTTGCCCTGTCTTCTTATATATCTCTCTAGATGTTCCGACCAGATCCTCTTTCCCATCTGAAAACTTGATCGTAAATATCATGTTCGGATCAGCGGTCAGAAAACTTCCACCATTACGAGAACTGACTGCATATTGGAAATAATCCACGGGATAATGATAGACATAATCTCCGTACATATATTCCGGGATATAAAGGTCGTGATTTGTCGTGATGCTGATAACTTCAGACACTCCCTGTACCGGTCTGGAAAAGAATACCGGCAGTATCAGCAAAGAGAGCAACGCAGCTGCTGCAAATAAAAACAATTTCTTTCTCATAGTTCTGTCTCCTCCTTTGCTGTACGGGACAATTGTCTTACCAGATCGAGCTGTGCATCTGGACGATCTTTCCGTCTCGGATATATACACGCGGAATTCGCTTTCCGACGAGGCAGGTGACCTCGTAGTTGATCGTATCGAGCATATCGGAGATCTCATCGACCGGGATCTCGGCATGCTTGCCGCGCGTCTTCTGCGTTCCGAAAAGGACCACCTCATCGCCGACCTTCGGTTTTTCTTCGAAATCCGTAACATCTACCATACACATATCCATGCAGATATTGCCGACGACCGGGGCACGTTTTCCGTGGATCAGGACTTCGGCGCGGTTGCTCAGGCGGCGCAGATATCCATCGGCATACCCGATGGCGATCGTCGCAATGGTGCTCGGCTTTTCCGTCTTGAAATGACGGCCGTAGCTGATAGTCTCGCCTGCCGGGATCTCTTTGACATGGACCACGCTGGATTTTAAGGTCATGGCCGGACGGACTTCAAAATCCGTATATGGCTTCGGGCAGCCCTTCGGCATCATGCCGTAAGTGATCAGGCCGGAACGGACCATGTCGAGGTGCATCTGCGGGAAACGGATGATGCCCGCGCTGTTGCAGATATGCTTCGTCGGGATCGTAAGACCGCGTTTTTCCAGTTCTTCCACCATCTTCATGAAGGAGTTGAACTGCTTCATGGTATATTCGTCATCATCGGTATCCGACATGGCAAAATGCGAGAACATGCCTTCGATCTCGATGCCCGGGAGCTCGGAGATCGCGAGGATCGCTTCGACGGAAGACTCGCCTTCCAGGAATCCCAGACGGTTCATGCCGGTATCGTATTTGATATGGATCCTGGCTGTTCTTTCGAGGATGATCGCCTTCTTGGAAATGGCCTTTGCATATTCGAGAGAATAGACAGCCTGTTCGATATCGTTCTCGATCAGTTCGTAGATACGTCTCGGATCGGTATGTCCGAGGATCAGGATCGGGACATTGATACCGCTCTTCCGGAGTTCGAGCGCCTCGTCGAGCATGGATACGGCAAGCTTGTCCGCGCCGTTATCGAGGAGCACTCTTGCGGTCTCGATCGCGCCGTGACCATAAGCATCCGCCTTAACGACCGCCATGATCTTCGACGTCCTTTTCGTCACGCGCCGGATCTCGCGCATATTCTCCGCGAGGATATCCAGGTTGATCTCCGCCCAGGAGCGGTTCGGAAATTTATCCATCATGTGTTTTTCCCTTCTTCCCACTTCAAGATCTTGAAGCATTTATCGTAATACTGCCAGAGCATGGTCGGGAGCATCGCCCTTGTTCCGTGCTCTTCTGCGCAAATCTTTCCGGCCAGGCTGTGGATGCCGACGGCGCAGACTGTTGCGTCTTCTTCCCGCATTCCCTGCGCCAGAAGGCCTGTGAGCAGTCCGGCCAGAACATCTCCGGAACCACCTTTGGCCAGTCCGGAATTACTTACAGGATTACTATACCACTTCCCGTCAGAAGTAAACACGTTCGTTACGTGGCTCTTTAATACAAGTACGATTCCGTTTTCTTCGGAAAAAGATCCGGCCCTCTCCATTTCTTCTTCGGAATAGCCCGGCATCAGACGCTTAAACTCGCCGATATGAGGCGTCAGTACAGCAGGCGGAAGACCGCGGGAACTTCTTTCCTTAAGTTCATCAAGCAGGCTTTCATGCTCCGAAAGGCAGGAGAGCGCCCCTGCATCGAGGACCAGATGGCGTGCATTCTTCGCTGCGATCGCGATCATGTCATAAAGCTCCGGATCATCCGGTCGGATCCCGGGGCCGATCAGGCAGGCATCCTTATCGGAAAGAACCTGCGTGAACCAGGTCTCAAAGTCTTCGGAAGTATCCTCGCGGGAAATACCCAGAGCCTCGGGGCACATCGTCATAAGCGGAGTTAAGAGATCTCTAGCTGTCTTGATATAGATGAGTCCTGCGCCACTGCGAAGTGCGGAAGAGGAAGCCATGTACGCGGCACCGCCCATCCCGGGGGAACCGGCACAGATCAATGCGCGGCCGAAAGTACCCTTGTGACCGGAATCAGGACGCGCCGGACATTTACCGGCGATCAGTTCATGGGTGATTAGCAAGGGTGCATCGGACATTTTTTACCTCGAAACCGAAGAGATGGTCATTACAGTTTCGGCACTTCGCTGATAGTAGAAATGTCGAAAGGTGTTTCCTGATATACGTAGTAGTTGAGCCAGTTCATAAACAGGAGCGTCGAACTGGATCTCCACTTCATATGCGGTTCTTTCGTCGGATCGTCATCCGGGAAGTAATTCTTCGGGACCTCGATCGGAAGTCCTTTATTCACGTCGCGGAAATACTCGTCACGCAGCGTATTCACGTCGTACTCGGAGTGGCCCGTGATGAAGATCTGTCTTCCGGAAAGGTCGGAGACGGCATATACGCCGCACTCCTCCGATTCGGAAAGGATACGCAGATTCGGATGTCTCTCGATATCCGCCTTTCTCACTTCCGTATGGCGGGAATGCGGTACATAAAACACATCGTCGAAGCCGCGGAAGAGCTTGACGGGCTTGGTGTAGGTCATGCTGTGCGGGAACACACCGAAGACCTTCGCCGGAAGGTTGTACTTAGGGATGCCGTAGTGGTGGTAAAGACCGGCCTGTGCGCCCCAGCAGATGTGAAGCGTGCTATAGACATGGGTCTTGCTCCAGTCCATGATCTCGCACAGTTCTTTCCAGTAGGCGACTTCTTCGAACTCCATAAGTTCCACCGGAGCTCCCGTGATGATCATGCCGTCGTAGAAGCGGTCTTTGACATCGGCAAAGGTCTCGTAGAACTTGACGAGGTGCTCCGTCGCCGTATGCTTCGGATGATAAGAGGCCGTATAGAGAAGGTCGATATTCACCTGAAGCGGGGAATTACTGAGCGCGCGGAGAAGCTGGGTCTCGGTCGCGATCTTGTTCGGCATGAGATTTAATATCAAAAGATGCAGCGGACGGATATCCTGCATATAGGCGCGGTCTTCGGTCATGACGAAGATGCGCTCCTTCTCGAGGATACCGGTCGCCGGCAGATTATTCGGAATACGTATCGGCATAGCTTAGTTCCCCCTTCTCACAGACACAGGAATTCGTTCAGGATCGATGTCTTCGGAACGAATTTCTCTTTTGCCTGGGGGATCAGGCTCAGCCAGGACTCGAGCATACGTGCCTTCGCGACAGCCTTTTCCAGGTTGGCGAAGTCTTTTTTCAGATTACTTTTCTCCATGAAGACCGACGGAGCAAGACGGTTCTGCTCATAGGCGGAAAGAGCTTCTTCGATATCGTTTTTGGCCAGCGCAGCGATCACGAGCGGCTCGTACGCGAGGAACGAGTTGATGTGATAGTCTGCCTTGGTCAGGTAATCTCTGTAATAGGCCTGTTCGGAGTTCTGGATCATCGGCCAGTAGTCGATGGTCGTCAGTGCATGGGCGCCACGGTGACGGACGTCTCTGACGATCCTTCGGAGCATGCGCAGATCGTCGCTGTCGAGAAGTCTTCGATCCGACATGACGGAGGCATACGGCATAATGAAGATGCCGAGGTACTGGTCCTTCGAAAAGCTTCCGGTCGTCTCCTCGCAGAGGCCGTGGAGACCTTCCACGACGACGACACCGTTCTTCCCGATGGAGAGTGCCGGCTTATCGGATTCCACACGCTGTCGGATCTTAAAGTCAAAGGTAGGGGTGACGACTGCATCGCCGCTCACCAGACGTGCCAGGTCCATACTGGCCAGGCGCATGTCGAGCGTCTCCACGCTCTCGAAGTCCGGACGGCCTTCCTCATCGTAGGAAAGGGCATTCAGGCTGTAGTAATCGTCCAGAGAAAGGCGGATCGCCGATCTTCCTCTCTTTTCGAGCTGGGATACGAGTCTGTCGGTAAATGTGGTCTTACCGGAAGAGGTCGGACCGGAGACGAAGACCACCTTGATATCCGGGTGGGCTATAACGTCATCCGCCACTTCCGCGGTCTGTCTTACAAAACGGGATTCAGCCTTGCCGATAAAGTCAGGCAATCCGAAAACACCGAGCATATCTTCCAGGTCATCGATAGAAACCCGGATCTTATCTGATAAATTCGCCATAATATCGCGCTCCTGTTACTTATCCGTGTAGTCTGCCAGCACCAGCATACTGACAACTTTGTCATACCAGTACTGCAGAAAACGTGCGACACAGAAAACGATCCCGGGGATCAGTACAGCGGACAGAACGATAAGGACTACGACAACGACAACATATACGCCGCCGGAAATGACGCCCAGCACCGTGGCAAATGTACCAGCGGTGTCAACATACTTCTCCGTAAAACGTTCCAGTGTCTTATTCAGATATGAAATGAAGAAATCTTTCAGGTCTCCGAAGGAGACAGACAGCTTGGGGCGGGCCCATGCTGTGATCAATAATGTCAGCGCCCCATACTTGAGGATATGGGACATTAGTACCGGAATCTTGCCCCACAAGGGCATTCGGTAATAGGCGAAACAGATTGCCGGGCAAAAGAAAAACAGCACTACGAAGATGATCACTTTCTGCATAAAGCCACCTGTGATCAATCCGGTCATGCCACCCGTAAGATAGTTATAGAGGACCAGAACGTCTACAAAGAGCCCGTACAGAAGGAACAGCGTCAGATGGCGGCGGTTCTCAAAATCCGTATCACTCCAGAGTCGTCCAAGTAAAAGGCCTTCCAAATAATCCACGTTCTTTTTCCTTTCGAAAACAGTTCTGAATTATTGTACCAAAAAAGAGAGGTTTCGTCACCTCAAAGAAAATACTTGTCTTCGCTTTTTCGGGTGTTTCTCAGCGCAGACGGAATGCCGTCTTCGCCACTTCCTCGATCAGTCTGCGGTACGTGCCCCACATCTTCGGGAAATTGCTGACACCACAGGCCTTCAGCGTCTCGCCGTCTGAGAAGCGGATCTCGACGGACCAGTCCTGTGGAAAAGATCCGGTCATGGAACCCATCAGGTGGCCGATGCCCTTGGCATAGTCGGTCGCCCAGGAAAGGAGTTCCGTACCGGGAAGATTCTTCTTAATATGCTCGATCATTTCAGGAGAAAGAGCGCGGACAAAGTCATTGTTCCACATGTGCGTGTCGTTCCACGCGATCCGGCCAGCCACCAGATCAATAGCCGCTTTTAAGCTGCCCCGTCTGTATCCGGAGAGTTCAGTCTCGATGAAGACGATGTCGTTGTAATCGTGTTTCTTCTCACTCATCGATAATGCCTCATGCATCCAAATCACATCGCTGGCCGTGGACCTTCTCATGATATCTTCACCCCGAAAACCGAGTTTCCGCGGGTACCTACGACAAGCATGCCGTCTACCACGATCGGAGAAGATTCCACGTTGTGGTACTCCTGCTCCGGAATGTCCTTCGTTCTTTGCATCTTAATATAGCAGAGACGGGAACCATCTGTTGCATCTACCATATGCACCTGACCGTAACTGTCACAGACTACGATATACGCATTACCGTTATCGTCGTAGATATCTACCGGCGAACTCCAGGAGTAGAACTTCATGTCGTACTTCCAGACGGTATTACCTGTGGTCTTATCAAAGGCTACGAGACGGTTGCCGCTTCCTGTGCCCTGCGTCATGCAGTAGGAGAAGATAACGAGATTGGAGATCGAACCCTTACCGATGATCGGTGTTCCCAGCATGCCGCCGTTGACGTCATCACCGGAATTTGCCGCGTTCTTCGTCCAGCAGTCTACGGAAGTGGACCATACGGTATTTCCTGTCATGGCATCGATCTTATATGTGAAGGAAGCGCCCTGATAGTTACCGACGATATCCTTCTGCCAGTCAACTTCTGTACCGGTGTAGAGATATACATGTCCGTTATCCTCTTCGATGACCGGCGTTACGTCCGAGTCATCGTCGAGTTTTCTAGACCATACGAGGCTTAATGTGTTTAAGTCAATGCAGATGAGGTTACCTGCGTTATCGGTACACCAGCCGTAGTGGTCGTAAATGGCCATGGAGCTCTCGATACCGAGCTGCTTGCCCTCGACACCGTTAAAGATGTACTTATAGGCGATCGTCTGAGGAGCCATCGTCAGCACGCCGGTATCTTCGTTGAACTTGGTGTTGAGCTTGACGGTATAGATCATGCCGTTCTCATTCGGGTAGATGAGTGTATCCGCTTCTCCGCAGATGATCGGAGAGGAGTCACATGCGCCCCAGGAAGATCTGTATGCACGGGAATCCAGACCATTCTGGAAGTGCAGAAGTTCAAAGTTCAGAAGGCTGTAGATACGGAAGCCGATCTGGCCCTTCTCGCCGTTATCGTCGCCCTGTCCGACATAGAGGATCGGATAGCCTCTCGGGTCGATGGAAGCGGTTCCCTTGATGGTCGCGCCGACCTTGAGCGGATCTCTCGTCTTCTGTCCGTCATCCTTATCAAAGAAATAGACATAGCCGTCCATGGCTGCGACGATGATCTCGGTAAGACCTTCTTTCGATCTCTTTTCCGGATAAATGTTCATCATCTGCTGGACCTTCATCGGCCACTTAACTGCCAGAGGCTGTCCTGTCCAGCCGGTACCGCTCCAGGAGAAGTCCCATGAAGAGGACTTCTTCCACTCCAGTCCGTTATATTCCCAGACCTGCTCGAGGTGCTGTTCTTTGCTCGGATCTAAGGAGAAAGTTCCCCAGGATGCGCAGTTACGGAAATTCGTTCCGCGGAAGGTAAGGATACCCGGCACCTGCTGATAGTAAAGCGGGTCAGCGAAATGGATCGGATCTGCGCGGTTATAATCATTGACCTTCGCTTCTTCGCTATAGACGACCTGCGTAGCGCCGCGTCCGGAAGGAGAGTATTCCTCCTTCGGGGTACCGATGGTGACATCCATCTTCGCTTTTGCAGGATAAAGGATCGGATTCTGATACTCTTCGATCGTCGGTGCCGGTGTCGGGGACGGTGTCATGACCATGATCCCGGAACTGGAGATCACTTCGCCCTCTTCATTGGTAACGACCGGCTCGCTTGCGGACGAAGGAGTCGTTTCTTTTAAAGTCTTTTTCGACTTGGTCAGAGTAACTATGGCAAGAATGATCGTCGTAACTACAAGTACTGCAGTGACGAGGAACAGGATGTACAGGCCGTTGTTATTCACACGACGTGGTCTGTAGAACTGGTTTTCATATCGTACGTTTTCAGGTCTTTTCATTAGTGATCTTCCTCATGCGATGCTACCATTCACTCTCATATTTTCATATAGTATCACAAAGATTTCCATTTCGATACGGAAAAGATGCACAAAAAAGCATACCGATGGTGTCGGTCGGCGCTTTTTTTGCGGAAACATCAAAAAAATCAGAGCGTTCTGGTACAGAATGGGATATGTATTTTCGTCACTTTGACAGTGCTTTCTTCGTTTACAAAAGAACTCTCTTTGTTCTATTATTTCTAACGGTCAATCCCTGTGAGTCTGCTGATATGGAGTGTTTTTCCGATGATCTGGATCCTTCTGACGCTGGTATACGGTCTTTTAAAAGGCGGCCGTGAGATCAGCAAGAAAAAAGCGATGGATAGAAATTCCGTTATGGAAGTTCTGCTCATCTATACCCTGATCGGTTTTCTGATCGTCACGCCCCGTGCGCCTTCCGCCATGGGCCTTGCGCCATATCAGTACGGTCTGATCCTCATCAAGTCCTTTTCGATCTTCCTGGCATGGATCATGGGCTTTTACGCACTGAAGCACCTGCCCGTCAGTCTTTACGGCGTACTTGATCTTTCACGTGTGCTGCTCGGAACGCTCATGGGTGTCATCGTTCTCCACGAGGTGCTTCTCTGGAACCAGGTCTTAGGTCTTGCGCTCGTCGCTTTCGGACTTCTGGCTTTAAAGTTCAAGTTTTTCGGGAAGAAAGAGACTGAGGATTCAGCGCCTTCTTCCAAAGAGCCTTCTTCCGAAGGCAGCCGCACGAAGTTCGTTCTTCTTGCGTTCGGTTCCTGTATCCTGAATTCTGTATCGGGTCTTCTCGACAAGATCCTGATGAAAGATATCAACAGTTCCCAGATGCAGTTCTGGTATATGTTCTTCCTTTTAGTCCTCTATATTCTCTACGTGCTCGTCACGAGAACGAAGATCAGCAAAAGCGCCTTTAAGAACGGCTGGATCTGGCTTATGGCCATCATGTTCGTGATCGGAGATGCTTCTCTATTTATCGCCAACGCGGATCCTGAAAGCCGTGTCACCGTCATGACTGTCGTCAAGCAGAGCGCCTGCTTCGTCACGATCTTAGGCGGCAAGTTCGTTTTCCACGAAAGAGGCATCGCCTACCGTCTGTTCTGCGCATCCATCATCTTTACGGGAATCATCCTCTGCGTTCTTCACGCCGGCTGAAAGCAGCTGCGGAAAGTCCTGCCGCACGTCCTGTTGACCATGCATTCTGAAGGTTATATCCTCCGGAGATGCCGTCGATATCTATGACTTCGCCGCAGAAGAAAAGTCCTTCCTTTACCTTCGATCCCATCGTCTTCGGATCGATCTGCCGGACGCTGACACCGCCCGCCGTTACATAGGCCATATCGAGCGGTGTGCATTTTTCTATGTCAAAAGAACTTCTCTTGATCTTTTCCGTGATCTGATTTCGCATCTTCTTCGTCACCAGATTGGCCGAAAGATCCATCGTCTCCCCTAAAAGGAGCAGGGCGATCTTCTCCTGGAAATGGAATGTCTCACAAAGGAGTCGCTTCATGTGGCGGTTCGGGTTTTCCGTCATGGCGGAAAGAAGATTCTTCCCTGCCTCTTCTTCGGATATATCCGGCAGAAGATCGACGATCAGGCGGACTTTCCCTTCCGGATATTTTCCCGTATCCGTCGGAAGATATCTCGAAAGGCTCATGGCCGAAGGACCGCTTACGCCCTGATGGGTAAAAAGAAGATCTCCCCTTGATCGGGCCACGGTCTTCCCGTCGACGGAAAGCGCTGTCCCGACATCGGGAAGTGTGATCCCGGCGAGAGTAAACTCCGCGCCGCAGTCTTCGCAGCGGTCCGTCATCGGATCCGAAAACGAGGCTAGAAATAGCGGCGCCAGCGCCGGGCGGATCGGAGTGATCTCATGGTCCATGTTTTCCGCGATCCTGTAACCGTCTCCCGTGGAGCCGGTATGCGGAAAGCTCTTGCCGCCACTTGCGAGCACGACGGCTCTGCCTTTATACTCACTGTCTTTCGTCTTCACGCACCAGAGATCCCCGGACGGATCTTTTACCGGGGAAACAGAAGTCACGGCCGCTTCCGTGAGAAGTTCGGTCCCGCTTTTTCTGACTGCGTCTTCCAGCGCGAAGCAGACATCAGAAGCTTTCTGGCTGTCCGGGAAGATCCTGCCGGCGTCTTCTTCGTGGGTCGGGATGCCGATCGATGCGAAAAACGCACGCACGTCCTCTGGAGAGAAAGCGTGCAGTGCGCTCGTTATAAACCTGGCATTTTCGTGGTAGGTCTCCCGGTAATTGTCCATGATGCGGATGTTCGTGATGTTGCAGCGTCCGTGTCCCGTAAGAAGGAGCTTCTTACCCGGGGAAGGGTTCTTCTCAAGAAGAAGGACCTTCGCACCTTCCGAAGAAGCGGTAAGAGCAGCCATCATGCCGGAAGGACCTGCGCCGATCACGATCACATCATAGATTTGCCGGTCCACCTTATTCATCTCACACCTTGTAGATCGTAATGCCGTTATCGAAAGTGACGACCTCGGTCAGGTTCTCGTGGAAGAAGACCTCGTCGTAGAAGTCTCTTGTCTCGTCGTTTCCGTAGTAGTCACCGCAGGCGATGACATAGCGGATGTTCATCTCGTTGCAGTAGCGGTGGAACTCATCGATATTTCCGTTACAACCGGTGAGGAGCCACTGGTAGTTGATCTGGCGGGTCGCGGTATCGTGTCCGGCAGACCATGCAAAATACGGCCAGCCGTAGTAGATCCTTCTGCCGCTCAGGAAGAAGTCATGTACGGACCACATCGGGGTCAGGAAGAGATCGTCCTCGTCCGTGTTCTTCGACACCCATTCCGCGATCTCGGAATCCGGATGCAGTTCGACGTATCCGCCGCTGTGGGTGTTGAGGTTATAGTAGATGCACCACTCGCTGATACCTGTGGCGGTAAGACCGAAGGTCAGAAGCAGGCAGACGACCGCAGCTGCGATCTGGATCGGGATAAAGGTCTTTCTCTTAAGATTTCCAAGCGGCAGTGCAAGAAGATTTGCGAGCACGCCGGCGATCAGGATATCGAAAAGAATGAAACTGACCTGGATGAATTTGTGGTTAGCAAGAACTTCCAGCGAGATCTGGCAGTAGAAGGCGAAGATCAGCGGGAAAGAAAGCGGGATCAGAAGCATCGCGCGGTATGGGTTCTTGTGGCGGATCAGTTCGTAGATCAGAAGTCCGACGAAAAGAACTGCCGGGATGATCACAGTCAGGAATCCCATCTTATTTAGGTAGCTGATGATCGCGCCGGTACTTTTCAGTACATCCATGAAACCGGCCTTCGATTTTCCTTCGAGTTCCGGAACGACGAAGCCGAAGTAATACTTAAAGCTCGCGACATTCGATGCTCCGCCGGCGAAGAATCTGGCCTGCAGCGTCGCCGAAAGGACTGATACGGCAGCCACGACGGCGTAGCCTGCACGGAACTCCGAGAAGATCGCCATGCCGAAGAGGACTAGGAGTGCGCAGATCAGGCAGGAGCCATGGAAGAAAGGCATCGCCAGTGCGATCAGGGATGCCAGGATCACGCCGCCCCACGGACGGAGCGGATCGGCGGTACGGGCGATCCATGCCTCACGGGAGGCAAAGAACTTCTTCGCTTTTGCCTTCACGCCCTTCGTGCGTCCCAGATGCAGGAACATTCTGCGGAAGTGCGGAAGGAAGATGAAGATAAAGAGGATGACCAGGCCGACGCCCATGGCGAGGTGGCGCTGGTTCGCATATACATTGACTGCCCATAGTCCCCACTCATCGCGGAAGGTATAGCCGTACCAGGCGGACTGTTTCGTGATGGACGAGAAAACGGAGCCCCATGTGGCACCCGGAGCCGACTTAAGTTCCGAAGCCTGATGGAAGACGTTCCACGCACTGCGGAAAAGGACCAGTACCGGTGCGAAGAAGAATGCGCTTCTTCTTGAGGAAAGGAGCACGGCCATCGTACCGAGGAGCGTGAGCGCACTGCCCATGCAGAGGATGGACGGCAGGTTGATCGCCCAGACAAGCGGAAGACCCAGTGCTTCAAGGTTACCTGTCAGGAAGTAGAACATGAAGTGGTACTGGATGTTATCTCCGGCAAAGTGCGGATACTGGGTCGGGAAATTGGAGCCGACGCCGAATCCGGATGTGATCGCCACGTGCGGCGAAAAGTCGCTGAAGATCGAGTATCCGAGACAGATGGTGTCGTTTTTCATGAAGCAGGTATAAAAATATACGAAGCAGGCGGCGGAAACGACCAGAATAATGGACGTGATGTAGAAGATCAGCGAGCCCGGCTGACGGCGAAAATCCGCCAGTTTCTTCGGCGCGCCCGCCTTCTGCGAATCGCGGTAGTTTCTCAGGAAGCATCTCTGCCACAGCAGGCAGCCGGCATATGCGAAGATACACATTCCTACGATATTGGCCGGCAGGAGGTTCGCCGTATCTGCAGGAATATAGGGGTGCATCACATAGGCCAGGAAGTACGTGATCCAGGAGGTAAGAAGAAGTCCGACCAGAGTTCCTGCCGGAAGCAGAAACAGCATCGTCGGTACACGATCGATATAGGAAGTGTCCGCAGCGATACCCACATACAGACGGCGGATATCCGGGATCAGGAAGCGGATCAGCTGTGTGCCAAAAAAGATGGCAATGATCAGATATAGAATTGCAAGCATATTGCGACCTCCACATACTTATACTCCATTATCATACCATTGTACTGTCCCGCCGTCATCGGAAAAATCCTACTCTTTGGTTACAATTGGCAATTTTCTTTTTTCAATTTCAATAAATAAGGTATAATCAGTTCGTGTGACCGCCCCTTAAAAGGACAGGACGTGTCACCTTAAATTGAAGGGAGGTCCTTTTGACATGAGAGTTATCGTATTAGCAGGTGGTATCAGTCCGGAACGCGACGTGTCCCTCTGCTCGGCAAGTCTTATTTCCAACGCACTTTTATCCAAAGGTCACGAGGTGGCTTTTGTGGATGTATACGAAGGTGTACCGGAAGCGGAAGCAAAAGACGGGTCTTTTGACCTTGCGTCCTGCTTCGTAAAGCCTTCTTCCGGCAAGACCTTCTCCTACTCGATTCCGGAGACCGAACCGGACCTTGACGCTCTGATCGCTTCCCACGGGGGAAGAAAAGAGCTCATCGGTCCCGGCGTCCTCGATCTCTGCAAAATGGCTGACGCCGTCTTCATCGGCTGCCACGGCGGAATGGGCGAGAACGGACGTCTTCAGGCTGTCCTCGACTGCATCGATGTTCCTTACACCGGGTCCGGCTATCTCGGCTGCGCACTGGCGATGGACAAGCACCTGACGAAGACCCTTCTTCTTCAGTTCTCTATCCCGACTGCAGAATGGATGATCTTCGACCCGAAAAAGCAAACCATCGATATGGTCAGAGAGCAGATCGGATTCCCGTGTGTCGTTAAGCCGATCGGTTGCGGCAGCAGCTGCGGTGTTTCCATCGTTCACGATGAAAGCGAGTGGGCGGATGCGATCACCTATTCCACCAAGTATGAGAGCACCTGCCTCATCGAGAAGATGATCCACGGCCGTGAGTTCTCCATCGGTGTATTAGACGGACAAGCTCTGCCGATCATCGAGATCCGTCCGAAGCAGGGATTCTACGATTACAAGAACAAGTATCAGGCCAATGCGACCGAAGAGATCTGCCCGGCACCTCTTTCTCCGGAACAGACCGAAGAAGCACAGGCTCTTGCTGTCGCTGTTCACAACGCTCTCAATCTCGGCAACTATTCCCGTGTCGACTTCATCCTGTCGGAAGAAGACGGCAGGTTCTACTGCCTCGAGGCCAATAACCTCCCGGGCATGACGCCGAACAGCCTCATTCCGCAGGAGGCAAGAGCGATCGGCATCTCCTACGAAGATCTGTGCGAGAAACTGGTCCTTTCCGCCAGCAGAAAAGGCTGAGATCTTTTCCCGAATCTTCAAAAAAAGGCAAAGAAAAACCCCACGGAGCGGTTCTCCAGGGCGCAGGCCCTTCGACATGCAGCGTGGGGTTTTCCGTATTTACAGATCGTAATACATGGCAAATTCCATCGGATGTGGAAGTTTGCTGATCCTCGATGCCGTCTTCTTATTTCTCTCGATAAGCTGCTTGAGAAGTCTTTCCGGGAAAACACCGCCGGCCGTTAAGTAGTCGTGATCTTCCTCGAGGGCGCGGATCGCTTCTTCCAGAGATGCCGGAAGTCCTGTGAGCTTTGCTTTTTCCTCATCGGAAAGCGTATAGAGATTACAGTCATACGGGCCCCAGCCGTTCGCATGCGGGTCGATCCTGTTCTTGATGCCATCCAGACCAGCCATCAGGATCGCCGCATAGGCATAGTACGGATTACAGGTCGCATCCGGATTTCTCAGTTCAAAACGCTTGGTCTCCGGGGTCTTTGCATAGGCCGGGATACGGATAACGGCAGAGCGGTTACTCATGGCATAGCCGATCGTAACAGGTGCCTCATAGCCCGGGATCAGGCGCTTATAGGAGTTCGTCGAGGGATTCGTGATGGCACAGATAGATCTGGCATGCTTCAGAAGTCCGCCCATGAAATAGTGTGCCGTCTCACTCAGCTGCGCATATCCGTCCGGATCGTAGAATACCGGTTTTCCGTCCTTAAAGAGGAGCATATGCACGTGCATGCCGGATCCCGCTTCTTCCGCGAGCGGCTTCGGCATGAATGTCGCGGTCAGTCCTTCCTGTACCGCTTCGTTCTTGATGACATACTTCGCCGCCATGGTATCGTCCGCGAGCTTTAACATCTCTCCGAGCTCCACTTCGATCTCCATCTGGCCGGATCCGCCGACCTCCGGATGATGGTACTTGACCCCGATGCCCCATTCGCCCATCGCGAGGCACATGCGGCTTCTTATATCGTTTCGGATATCCGTCGGAAGGCTGTTATGGTAACCGGCACCCGGAAGGACCTGGAAACCGTTGTTGCTCATTTCGTCTCCGGAAGCATAGTGCGCCTGTGACGTATAGATGCTCGTGGACATGTCGTAGTAATTCGTCGTATAGCGGACATCGTCGAAGATGTAGAACTCATACTCCGGTCCGATGACCATCTTATCCGCAACGCCCGTCTCCTTCATGTACTCCAGTGCACGGATCGCCACGTTTCTCGGATACTGGTCAAAAGGCTTGTTCTCCGGGAGTGCGATGACACGCACGTCGCCGATCATGGAGAGTGTCGGCACTTCACAGTAGCGGTCTACGATCGCCGAATCGAGGACAGGGATAAATACCATGTCACTGTTTTCGACCGGCGCATACCCATAGTTACTGCCGTCGAAACCGATGCCCTGTTCCATCGTGCTCTCAGTAAGCCTTTCCGCCGGGATCGCCAGATGTCTCCAGCGTCCATCGATATCGGTCAGCTTAAAGTCGACCATCTTGATCCCCAGCTCTTTGATCATGTTCTGAATGTCCTGCAACGTTTTTCCCATATCCTGCCTCCTGCAAATTTATTTTTGTGCCCGTCTTCGGGCTTGATCCCGGAACGAATAACTTCTCTTTACGGATCTTTTCGATCAGGCGCCGAGAAGATTCTGGTCAAAGGCAAACAGTGCCTCGTTGATACTGTACATGTCGTAGTTTCCATTGGCGATGAAATACTCCACGATCACGTCCGCTTTATTGGAATGGGAGAGCGCAAACCCCGCTTTTTTCAGGAACGCCTCCGTCTCTTGAAGGTCCAGCTCGAGCGCCACGGCAAAGGCCAGCACCGTCTGCTTGCTGGGCCGGTAATGAATGTCACTTCGTATCTTGGAAAACAGTTTCCTGTCGATATTGGCTTTCTTATAGCACTCGGAATCCTTGAGCCCGCGGGCATCGATCATGCGAAGCAACGCCTGGGAGAAGCTCTCATCCAGGTTCTCCAGTGCATGCGTCAGGTCCATCGGCGCACTCATCGCCTGGGCACAGAACATCCGTGACTCGGAGGGAGCCCTTCTTTCCTCATCGGCCATCTCCATGGCTTCGTCCGATGCCTCCATGGACTCTTCCGCCATCGGGACAGAATCCATGGCATTGCGGCAGGCTTTCGATTCTTTTTTCTTCGGCGAGAAGATCGATCTTCTGCTTCCCGCCGCACCGCCAAATGCGACAGAACGAGCCATGTCTCCCAGGATCGAACCTGAGCCGGACATGGCTCTTTCATCTTCATATGTATTGCGCAGATATCCGGAGATCTCGGAATAAAGGCGCACGTCGAAACGGAATGATTCGCGGTCAAAGATCACCAGGATCACGTCCATCTCGTTTTCCTCGAGGAATGCACGGATCGTGCTGACTGCCACCTCCAGCGCCTGATCTTTCGGGTAGCCGTAAACACCCGCGGAGATCATGGGGAAAGCCACGGACTCGCAGTTGTTTTCAAGTGCCAGATGAAGGGAATTCCTGTAAGCGGAACGGAGAAGTTCTTCCTCACCGTGTGCACCGCCGCTCCAGATTGGACCAACGGTATGGATCACGTATTTTGCAGGCAGGTCATATCCGCGTGTGATCTTCGCTTCTCCTGTCCGGCAGCCGTGTAATGTACGGCACTCTTCCAGAAGGCGCGGACCTGCAGCTCGATGGATCGCACCATCGACACCGCCACCGCCGAGCAGCGACGAATTCGCCGCATTCACGATCGCATCCACGGAAAGTTTCGTGATGTCACCAAGGACGATTCGAAAAGGCATGACCCCATTGCCCTCCTTCTCTATCTGCTTTTTTCATTATACACTACCACGGCTTTTCCACCCACATGGAATCGCCTTTTTACGAGTTCTTTCTCACACGTTCCACCGGCGATCCATTTCTCGGAGCGACCTCATATACAGGCTTCCCCGGAGTATGCTCGGCGATGTACTTTTCGATCGATGCCGAATTCTCCGACATTCTTTCCGAACGGTGGGTAAAGGTCACGCTGCTCGTATAAAAGCGCGGATCCGCATGGCTGTCGCCATAGTTGTTTTTCTTTTCGAGAATATGCGCGGCAATATAGATCGCGGCTCCGATCCCGGCCGCTGCACCAAATAAAACTGTATAGAACTGAAGAGCTGTCATTTTACGTTACTCCTGTCTCTTTCTTGCAAATCGGAACATCATATCCGACTGTGTGCGCTTGATCTGCTTGGACACTTTCGAAAGCTTCTGCGAACCGAGCACCGCCCAGACCATGGCAAGCAGCATACCAAGCCCGACGACAAAACGGCCCGCCGTATATTCCGCGGAGTTCTCGCCGCTGCCGTTCACTCCCAGTAAATGGAGGATCCCGATCAGAAGCCCGATCGCAGCAGCCGCCATCAGAATGCCGCCGATAATGGTCGTTCTCCAGAACTTCTTCTTATCCCATGGAAGTCCGCAGACCACTTTCCCCGTCTGGCCATTCACCAGGATGGTGTGAGGCGTGCCCTGGGTTACAAAGGTCACGAACCACACTGGAAACATCGCATATTTATAGTCATTCAGGACGGAAGTCTGATGCATTTCTGCATCGATCTTATCTCCGCTTCCTGTATCTTTCTTCGCAACTTCCTCGAAGATCTCCTTTCCTCTTCTCTCCGTAGCCAGATACATCTCTTCGTAGGTAATATCCGAAGAGTTGGAATAGAATCCGAGGAGATAATCCTCATCAAAAGGCTTCATGGAGGTAAGATCAAAGGGCTCGAGTCGTGTGCTGCTCTCATCCGAGAGGATGCGGCAGCCGTCGATCGGGAAGTTGTTGATGAACATGGTTCCTGTTCTTCCCATAAGCTGATACTTCGTGATCCCGTTATTGGATTTCACTCTTACGAGCGCCGCCTCTTCATGCTGTGCATTAACGATCCAGTACGGAAGATAGATCCCTCGGATATCCTGAAGATCGATCTCCTTCACTTCCTTCGGCAGAAAGGCCGAACGGGAAATGATCTGCTTGATCGATGCCAGCGCCTGCTCTCTTGTCACTGAGAACGGGATGATAAAATCCGGCATCTTCTCTTTCGTCACGCGGGAGAAGACCACATTCGGATTTCCGCAGTAGATGCATTTCGTGGAAGCTTCGGTCCCGTGGATCACGATCTCACCACCGCACTCGCTGCAGGTATATACGTAACCTTCGAGGAATTCTTCTGCTGCCTCATCGTCGCCAAAGACCTCATCCCGTGTCATAACACGCTCGGTCTCGCGATACTTTTTCGCCTGCGATTCCACTTCTTCGGCCGCAAACTGGCTTCCACAGTACGCGCAGGACAATTTCCTGATCGCCGGATCATACACCAGCGCATGATTACAGTTTTTACATAGCGTTGCCATTATTCCCTCTCCTTTCGCTATGTGAAAATTATACACTTTTCTTGACAAAAAAATCGAGCCGGACCCGCCCGAAATATCTCCCACTAATTGCAGTGGCGTCTGCAATTAGAAGATGATCACGTGGTTTTCTCAATAGCGGCATTTTCCCATGACCGTCTTCAAAAGCGTTTTCATGGGGATTCTTGATTGTTGTGATTTCCCATGCCCGTTTTCGAAAGATTTGTCATGGGTATTTATGGTTGTTGTGAATTCCCATGCCCTCTGCGGCATGGGAATCTTGGTCTTTTCAGTTTTCCCATGATAAAAGTCGGTTTTTCAGGCATGGGAGATTCCCAATCTGAGATATTCCCATGATTTCGATTCGCTTTTCGGGCATGGGAATTCTCTTCTTCCGTTGTCTCCCATGAATTCGCCGGATTCTTGGGGCATGGGAAAACTCACTTTCAAATGATACCCTTCTCCACCCGTCCTCAAGAGATATGTAGCCCGGACGATCCGACCTTTCAAACCCGCAATACAAACAAAAACTCCCTGCGGAGGATCTTGCGTAAAGCAGACCGCCAAACCGCAGGGAGCGTATTGTTTTTATTTTTCGAAAACCGTCTTACTTTTTGAAGCGCTCGTCGATGACTCTCTTCATCTTTCCTTCGGATCTCGGGAGGGATCTCGGCTCGCAGAGCTTGATCTTCGCGTGGATACCGGTCATGGATGCGATCTCGCCTTCGAGCATTCTCTCTGTCTTTTCGATCTCACGGATGGAGTCGGAGAAGAAGGAGGATGTCATCTCGACCTTGACGGTCATTCTGTCGAGGTTCTGTGCACGATCGAGGTAGATCATGTAGTGCGGCTCGACCTCACTGTGTGCAAGCAGAACAGCTTCGATCTGGGACGGGAATACGTTGACGCCGCGGATGATCATCATGTCGTCGGCACGTCCTGTGACCTTCTCGATCTTCGGTGTGGTACGTCCGCACTCACACTTGCCGTGATAAAGGCGTGTCAGGTCATGTGTGTTATAACGCAGGAGCGGTACGCCTTCCTTAGAAATCGAGGAGAATACAAGCTCACCCATCTCGCCATCCGGCAGCGGCTCGCCTGTCTCCGGATCTACGATCTCCGGAATGAAGTGGTCAGACTCGATGTGGATCAGGTCGGACTTGTCGCAGGAGCATCCTACGCCCGGTCCGCAGATCTCGGTCAGACCATAGATGTCAAAAGCACGAAGACCGAGTTTTTCTTCGATCTGATCTCTCATCTCCAGTGTCCATGCCTCCGCGCCGAAAATACCGCAGCGCAGGTTCAGTTCACTCTTGTCGATGCCGGCTGCTTCGAGTTGGTCAGCAATATGCAGTGCATATGTCGGCGTGCACATCAGTACTTCCGGCTTCCACTCACGGAGGATCGTGATCTGTCTTGCCGTATTACCGCCGGATACCGGGATTGCTGTCGCACCGAGTTGCGCACAAGCGAAGTGCGGGCCAAGACCTCCGGTGAAGAGTCCGTAACCATACGCAATATGTACGAGGTCGCCCTTCTGTACACCGGATCTTGCCATCGAACGGCAGAGAACGGAGTTCCAAAGTTCGACGTCATTTGCTGTATAACCTACGACCTTCATCTTTCCGGTCGTTCCGGAAGAAGCATGCACACGAACGAGTTCCGATCTCGGCACTGCCAGAGTTCCGAACGGATAGTTATCTCTGAAATCGAATTTATCAGTAAAAGGAAGTTTCGGAAGATCCGCGACGCTCTTGATGTCGCCGGGCTCGACGCCCTTTTCTTCCATGCGCTTTCTGTAGTACGGTACATGTTCCCACATGCGGTTCACGCATTTGATCAGGCGCTCGCTCTGCACCTGCGCGCGCTCGTCATCCGACATGCACTCTGCCTTGGGATCGTAGATCCAGGAGTTCACTTCTCTTCTCATTTTTCATACCTGCCTTTCGCATCGCTGACGGCAACAAAAAGTCCCATTGCCGTCTTCCTAAAACAGCAATGGGACGAAATCTCTTTTCGCGGTACCACCCATTTTCGAGCCTTTTCTTCTGGAAAAGAACTCGCGCTCATCAAGGCCATATAGCCTCTGCTCTCAAGTAACGGTGAGCTCTCCGTATCTCCCTAATGACATAGTCTTTTCAGAATACACATGTGTTCAGAAGATCTGCTCGGGAGGGAACTTCGCCTTATCGTCCGCTCGTATGCAGGCTCTCAATCTACGACCCGCACGCCCTGTACGCCATCTGATCGCTACTTTTCTCCGTCAGCGCATTTATCTTATACGAGGATTATGCGGCGAATATAGTCCGATGTCAAGATTTTTCCGATGAAAAAGCGTGTCCCGGAAACCCGTTACACGCTTTTCGTTCAGTTTCTTTTCCTTTCTCGGAAGTGACCTTAACACAAACTCATTAAGCATCCTTCTGCGGATCGGTCACATTAGCATCCTTAGCTTCGGTTTCTTCATCGTCATCTCTTGTGTCCACATGGATCCCGATGAAGTTGACGTCGACGCCCTTATCGTCAACGATCACATGAAGGCCCGGAAGGTCGACTTTTACGCCGTCTTCCTTATCTACCTTTATGAATTCGATCTTCTCTGCAATGTCGTCCCATCTTCTTTCGCGGATGCGGTCAGCAAGTTCCTTTGTGCCGCTGATCACGAACAGTCCCGCGCTGACAAACAGGAAAGTAAGAGAAAGCACAAAACTTGCGACCATCGCGACTACACAGATAGTGGTTCCTTTTTTCATGCGTTTCCTCCTTTCGCGCTCTTGCTGTTGATATTAAAAATGTACCGGATATAGGAGATCGTTCCCAGAATGAAGCCTTTCAGTGCGAAGAAGGCGATAAACAGGGCGGTGATTGCGCCGAATACCAGGCTGATGCCGAGGCATACGGTTCCGGCTACACCCACACTGAGCGTCGGAGCCCATGTAAAAAGAGTGTATGCCGCATATCCGAGTCCGATCGGAAGTGCGATGAGCAGAAGCAGCAGCGCCAGTCCGATGATCCATACCGGAACGAAAACGAAGATGGTGAAGAGGATCGCAAAGAGCAGATTATGGCTCTTCGCCGGCTTTGGGACAGCGTTCGGATCCTGGGTCGGATAACTGGAGTAATCCGGCAGTTCGTACTGCTTTTTCCCCTGCGGGCCTACCTCTTCGTAAACTTCACGTTCTTTGGCACCCGTGTGGGCATTCTCGCCGTCCGGTTCCGGCTTCGGCGCTCTGTTTCTCGGGGCCTGATTGACTAGTGGCTTGGCATATCCGCCGGCAGCAAAACCTGCTGCGGTCTGCGGGCCGATGCCTCGGTCGATGACCATGCCGGTCTTCACCGGAATGATCGGAAAATCCGGATTGCAGACATTTCCGGCACCTGACATATCAAATGCAGGAACGCTGTCGCTTAAATAGATCTGTGCCACTTCCTCCGGAGAACCCAGCTTGGCTGCGATCTCACTTTCGGTCTTTCCCTCGGAAAGACCGATATCGAAGTGTGTTTCAAACTCTTTTACGATCTCCTCCACATCATCGGAAGGGAGTCTACGGAGCTGCGCGCGAAGCGCAGAGATATATTCTTTTTTATTCATGCGCTTTTCCCTCCTACGATTTTATTTACGCTCGCCGTGAAGGAATTCCAGTCATTCAGCAGTTCCTCAAGGCGGACCTTGCCCATTGCCGTGAGACTGTAGTACTTCCGCGGCGGACCGCTCTGGGACTCCTGAAGGTAGGAAGCCACCAGGCCATCTGCAGCCAGTTTTCTAAGAAGCGGATACACCGTGCCGTCCGAAATCATGATCGTCTCAGAAAGCGTGCTTGCCAGCTCGTAACCGTAGCGGTCACTGTCCTTGAGCATTGCAAGGACACAAAGATCGAGCACGCCTTTTTTGAATTGTACATTCATGCTCGCATTCCTCCTTTTCTTTAGTTTCTTATTTCCTGTTGTTCATCGTTCAGTATTGTATATTCAACAATACTGATTATAGAGCGGTATTAAACATTATGTCAATACCGAATGAAAAAAAGCAGCCCGGCAGGATCGCCGGGCCACCTGCTATGAAGATTACATATTAGGAAGGTCTTAATAATATTTCGAGAAGCATACCCAGTCTTTTGTAATATCGACGAGTATGACTTCCGTTTTGACCACACCGTCCTTATAATCACAGGACATGACGTACACCAGAGCGTCCTTGTGGTCATCTATGTTGTCCGGAAAAGCGATTGTAAGACCGATGTTTCCGAGTTCTGACATATCGACTCCACAGATCTCCGCGATCTGTGCGCGGTATGTGGGACCCAGCTTTTTCTCCCTTGCGCTGTTTAAGGACATGGGTCCGATGATCGCATTCTTCCGGATGTCCTTTCGGTACTCCGACAGGATCTGGGTCGGGCAGGTATAACCGACTGTCGCATAACTCTTCAGACCGAGGATCCCCGGTTCGAAGCGGAAGTGGTAGTCAGATATCCCGCCTGGAATCTCTTCCGGAAAGAACTGCGTAGTAAAGTGCTTCTCCGTAAGATACCGCATCTCCCTGTCATAGTATCTGGAGTTCCACGAATTGATCTGCCACGGCACGAGAAGCGCCACGAAAAAGAAGATCAGGACCGTGATGATCGCGAAGATGGACAGATCACGGTTGAATTCGTTTTTCTTCCAGAAGAGCATACCGCCGATGATCAGGAGGATCAGGACGGAAAAACACAGGAAGAAGACATGGATCGTGACGGTATATCGGAGCACCAGGGAAAGGAAATATGCTGTTCCACATCCGGCGACCGCCATAGCAGTCAACCCGAGGATCCAGTCCTGAAAAGAAAGCCGGAAGGATCCCTCCCCTTTCTTCTTCCCCATATAAGCCTCCAAAACACACCCAACACAACTCAATTCTTTCGTAATTCTATTTTAAGCGTGCTTTTTACGGATAAAAACAGAGAAAGTAAAGAATAAATAAGGATAAACAATAGATATTTGTCCCGATGATGTTATTTTATAGATAATCAAGGAGTTTTTTCAGCCTGTGGTTCATGCCGGATTTACTGATCGGCGGGTCCATCAGGCGCCCGAGTTCCGCAATCGAAAGGCCCGGGTTTTCGATGTGCACCTTCGCCACCTGCAGGAGTTCCTTCGGGATCTTGGCGGCTTTTTCCGAATTCAGGAGTTCCTCCAGCTGCTTCGTTCTTCTCGCGCTGGCCTCCGACTGCAGCTTCACCGTCCAGTTATCCAGATTGACGGATCTGGCCACCATGCGGTTGACATCGTGCTGGACTCGGATGCTCTGCAGTTCGAGCATCTGGTAGGTTGCGCCGAGGATCACGAGGAAATCGCAGATCTCATCGTGTTTTTTAAAGTAGATCGACCATGTCGTATCAAGAACGCGGGAAAGCGGACGGATATTCTCCGCGTGCATCAGCAGGATGAGCATCTTCACGAAAGCGTCCGTCTTACATAAGATCTCTATGCGGAAGGACCGGTTCGGGTCGCTCATGGAACCTCTTGCGAGAAAAGCGCCGCGAAGCATGGCCCTTCTTAGATCTTCACTTGAAGAGATCTCATCGGTGATCGTGTCCGGCATGAGATAGGGAGTGATATAGGATTCGAATTCTACTGCGGAAAAAGAAACCTCATACACGCTGCCGCCTCTTTTCCCGACCTTGACGGGTCCACGCGGCGAAAGCGGGATCTCGCTTTTATTTGCTTCGAGGATCAGACGCTGGGCAACCTCCTCCGAAGTACAGGGGACCGTGACGACGTCCTCTTCTCTTTCGCAGGAATAGCCGTTACAAAGACAAAGAGCCGCCATTTCCGCCGCCCATTCATCCTTTTTCTTATACATGATCTTGCGGATCTCGGCCTTGACCTTCTGCGAATATGCCTGTCCGCTCATTACTTCTTATCCTCTGTGTGCAGGTATCTCGGATCTTTGTCGATATCTCTGTGATGGATCGACACGCGGTATCCCGCATCCTTTAGGCCCTGGAAAAGTCTCTCCGCCATATATACGGAGCGGTGACGACCTCCGGTACAGCCGACGCCGATGGAAAGCCGGGCCTTGCCCTCACGGATATAAAACGGAACGGAGAAGCACATAAGATCCATGATCTTCTCGTAGTACTGCTCAGTTTCCGCATAGCCTTCCAGAAAATCGACGATCTCCTGATCCTTACCGCTTAAGAGTTTCAACTCGGGAATATAGAACGGATTCGGCAGGAAACGCACGTCACAGGTAACATCGCAGTCTCCCGGGATGCCGTACTTAAAGCCGAAGGACTCGATATGGATATCCATGGAGTTCTCATCCTCAACTTCGATGATATGAAGAAGTTCTTCCTTCAGCGCACTCAGCGCAATGAGGGACGTGTCGATGATATGTGTCGCGCGGGCGCGGATACCTCGCATGAGCGTACGCTCTTTCTCGATCGCCTCGACCAGCGAAAGTCCTGCGGAAAGCGGGTGTTTTCTTCTGGTCTGGCGGTATCTGCTCACCAGCACCTGATCGTTGGCTTCAAGGAAGATGATGCGGTAGGGGCATTCCAGATTCTTGATCTCGTTGATGGCTTTGCCGAAGCCCTTCAAGTACTCATTACTGCGCACGTCGACCACGAAGGCCAGCTTATCGATCGCGAAGCCCTCGCCACCCTGTCCTTTCAGGAAGGTCTTTACCAGTTCAGGAAGGACCATCGGCGGGAGATTATCGATACAGAAATATCCCTGGTCTTCCAGAAAATGTGCCGCCTGGCTCTTACCGGCGCCGGACATGCCCGTGAGAATGATTAGATCCATGAACCCCTCCTACTAGCTATCAAAACCTCTTCCGATGAACCGCACTTCACGTACCAGTTCCACCCCGTTTTTCTCTTTGATGGTCGCCTGGATCTTCTTAACCAGCGCATCAATATCGGAAGCGGTCGCATTTCCGGTGTTGATCACAAATCCCGCATGCTTCTCCGAGACCTGCGCGCCTCCCACCGAAAAGCCCTTGAGCCCGGCCTGTTCGATCAGCGCGCCCGTATAATACCCCGTCGGGCGCTTGAACATGCTGCCTGCACTCGGATACTGCAGGGGCTGGGACTTCGTCCGCTTCTCCGTATATTCTTTTATTTGCGAAAAGATCTGTTCCGGATCTCCCTTTTTCAGTCGAAGGACCGCCTCGGTCACGATGCCGCCTTCCTTCATGAAACGGCTGCTTCGGTAACCGAGCTGAAGATCGTCTTTTCCCACTGTCTCGACCTCACCCGTAGAAGAAATCGCGATGACCTTTTCCAGGACTTCGGACATATCGTGATCGTAGGCGCCTGCGTTCATGAAGACCGCGCCGCCCAGCGAACCCGGAATGCCGGAAGCAAACTCGAGGCCCGTAAGGCCGGCCTTGGCAGCAAACGAAGAAAGCCGCGTCAGGAGCGTTCCCGCGCTGGCATAGATGTATGTATACTCACTGTTTTCCGGATCTTCTTCCGAACGGATCGCCGAGAAGTTCTCGCCCAGACGGATCACCAGCCCATCGATCCCCTCATCGGAGATCACGAGATTAGAACCGTTGCCCATCAGAAAGAACGGGATACCCAGTTCCCTGGCACAGGAGATCAAAGCGACGATCTCCTCCGTAGAAGACGGCTCCGCATAGATCTGCGCAGGTCCGCCCACACGAAAAGACGTATGCGGTTTCATGATCTCATCTGTCCGGAGTCCGCTTTCCAGCGCTTCCCATCCCGTCTCAGAAAGTCTGCTTCTAAAAAGCGCGATCACGCTGTCATCTACCATCATGTATGTCCCAAAACCTCAATCTTTCTCTTCTTAATCCGCATTGAGCCCGCCCGGGAAAACTCTCGTGACCAGGTCTTTTGCCGCATTATAGCCCATCTTCTTTACACGGTAGTTGATAGCTGCGGCTTCAACGATGATCGCCAGGTTTCGACCTGGACCTACCGGGATCGTGATCGACGGCACCTTGATGCCCAGGATCTCTGTAGTCTCGTCCGTGATGCCCAGACGGTCGTATGTTTTCTTCTCATCCCAGAGTTCCAGGTTGATAACGAAGTCGATGTTCTCCTGCAGTTTAACGGAAGAAACACCGTACAGTTCTTTTACATCGAGAATACCGATACCGCGGATCTCGATCAGGTGCCGGATGACCTCCGGAGCTCGGCCCAGAAGAGTCGTCTCGGAAACTCTTCTGATCTCCACCTGATCATCTGCGATCAGACGGTGACCACGCTTAACGATCTCGAGCGCGGTCTCGGACTTACCGACTCCGCTTTCGCCCAGGATCAGGATACCTTCACCGTTAACCTCGACCAGAACGCCATGCATGGAGATGCGCGGAGCCAGTTCGACATTTAAGTATTTCACCAGCGAGCTCATGAACTCACTCGTCGCCTGATGCGTGCGAAGTACAGGGATCTGTGACTTTTCCGCCACCTTGATGAGTTCGTCATGCGCCACGTGATTTCTCGTCAGGATCAGACAAGGGATCTTCTTGTCGAAAAGAGCCGCCAGACGTTCTTCTCTCTGCGTCGGATTCAGTTTGTCGAGGAACGCATGCTCCATATTACCGATCAGCTGGATACGGTCCGGACCGAAGTGGTCATAGTAGCCCGCAAGCTGCAGGCCCGGACGGGTCACGTCTGCCACATGGATACGTACCTTCTCGATATCCAAAGGCGCATAGATGACCTCCAGTTCGAAAGACTTGATGATCTCAGTAAGAAAAACGCTTGAATACGGCATAGCGCGCTCCTTTCGATGTCAGTGCATATACTTTATTCTATAACAAAAAGCTATAAAATAGTATCCCAATATCTGGAGCGGCGCGTCCGTACCAAGCGTACAATGATGAAAGTATCCCAACAACTGCTATTTGGATAATAAATCAAATGCGCAAAAAAAACAGGTCAGTCAGCATATTCGTTGATTCCGACAAGTCCGTTATCGGTAAACCACGAGACACCATAGAACCAGAAACCGGTCTGACCTCTGGTGTAAAGCCATTCACCGAAGTCAAGTGAAGTAAGCAGTTTCCCGTCTTTATCGTAGATGTTCGCTGTAGCCTGAGAAAAAGGAAGGCTGCTGGCCGTATCAAGATCCACATTGGCAATCTGAAGATAATAATCCTTTCCATTTGTCTCCGGCAGGCCCAGATACACTGATCCACCGTTCGCATCTGCTGCTTCTTCCAGCACCTTTACCTGTGACGGGAACTCGTTCCCGTCTTTATCGTACAGAGAGTATTCCGGTGTCATAGCTTTTCCATCCGGCTTGCAGCCCTTCCAGATGATCTCCACCATATATGGATACTGACCGATATAGGCATCGCGGTTATTTCCATCAGTCGATTCACTCGCCTGGCTGTCCGTCACAGAAGCTTCTGTACTTTCCGTATCGGAAGTACTCTCAATATGGTCATCTTCGGATTCTGTCTTCTTGATCTCTTCCTGAGCAGATTCGCTCATGATCTTCGAAGTATCCGCTTTTGTTTCTTCCTTGCCCTTGCATGCGCAGAAAGCACCTGCAATCGATATCATAAGTAAAAAAGTAATCATGGTCTTTGCCATTTTCATAATCTTCACCTCATTTCACCACGTATTATGACCGAACCGGCGAGTCCTTGCGTGACATAACTGTAACGGATCCGGCAGCAAATAAACAACTCCCAAGCTACGAGTAATCACGAACACTACTTATTAAGGAGAAAAAGAAATCTCTCCAGAGACGAGTTTTGCGCTAGCAAACTGTTCGAGTCTCAGGAGAGATTTTCTTTTTTAAATTAAAATGTTGTGATTACTCATCATCAGACAGGAATGCTTTTCTTGCCTCGATGACTTTCGCCTGAACATCGCCCGGAGCCTGCTCATAACGTGCATGCTCGATGGTGTACCAGCCGCGGCCCTGTGTCATGGACTTAAGGTCGGTAGCGTAGGTAGCCATTTCGGATGTCGGGACTTCGCAGTTGATGACGGAACCTGTCTCGTCACTGTCGATACCCATGATGCGGCCACGACGCTTGTTCATGTCGCCCATGATATCACCCTGCTTATCCTCCGGAATGTGAACGGATACGGTGCTGATCGGCTCAAGGAGAACCGGGTTGGCAGCAGCCATACCAGCCTTGAATGCGAGGTTTGCAGCGATCTTGAATGCCATTTCCGAAGAGTCTACATCGTGGTAGGAACCATCGACGAGAGTTGCCTTGAGGTTTACTACCGGGAAAGCACCGAGGATACCCTTCTTAACTGCATCCTGGAGACCCTTCTCAACGGCCGGGAAGAAGTTCTTCGGAACCGCGCCGCCGAATACGTTCTCTTCGAATACGAGCTCTTCGGAATCTGTCGGCTCAAACTCGATCCATACGTCACCGTACTGACCGTGACCGCCGGACTGCTTCTTGTGCTTACCCTGAACCTTGACCTTCTTGCGGATCGCTTCACGGTAAGGAACACGAGGCTCTTCGAGATCAGCGTCAACGTTGAATTTACTCTTGAGCTTACTCTTCAGTACGGAGATCTCCTGCTCACCGAGACCGCTGATGACCATCTGTTTGGTCTCTGCGTTGTTCACTACTGTAAATACCGGATCCTCGTCCTTCAGCTTGTTAAGACCGGACATGATCTTATCTTCTTCACCTCTTGCCTTCGGGACGATACCCATAGAAAGACACGGTGTCGGGAAGTTGATCTTGGTCAGTGTTACGATACGGGACTTGTCGCAGAGAGTATCGTTGGTCTGTGTGATCACGAGTTTTGCGACTGCGCCGATATCACCGGCTACGACCTGATCTGTCGGGATCTGCTTCTTACCTACCATGTAGAACAGACCGCCCATACGCTCTTCCTTCTCTTTTACTGCGTTATATACAGTCGAGTTGCTCTTCAGGATACCTGCATATACGCGGAACAGAGAGATACGTCCTACGAACGGGTCAGCGATGGTCTTAAATACGAAAGCTGCGAGCGGATCGTTCTCATTGCAGACGATCGTGAGCTTCTCGCCATCCGGTGTCTCACCTTCTTGCGGCGGCTTCGTGCTGGCCGGCGGGGTATCCTTGGAAAGGCAGTTCATCAGGAACTCAACGCCCCAGTTCTTATAAGCGGAACCGCAGTAGATCGGGTGCAGTACGCCATCAGCAAATCCGGCATGTACACCGCGGCGGAATTCGTCCTCGGTGAAAGGCTCACCGGCGAAATACTTCTCCATGAGTTCCTCGTCGCTCTCTGCAACGACTTCGTTGATCTTGTCCTGAAGTTCAGTTACGCGATCTTCGAACTCAGCCGGAAGCGGAACTTCTGTCTGTGCGCCGGTCTTCTCGTCGAGAGTGAATGCACGCTTATTCATAACGTCAACGATACCCGTCATCTTATCTCCGGTCATGATCGGGAGAGAAAGCGGGATAACGCCACGGCCGTAACGAGCCATCATACGGGAAACAACGCCCTCGAAGTCTGCGTTCGGTTCGTCCATACGATTCAGGAAGAAAAGGAAAGGAACCTTTCTCTTATTGAGTAAGCGGATCGCCTTCTCGGAACCTACAGAAGTGCCGCCCTTTGCACTGATCACTACGATCGCGCTGCCTGCTACACGAATACCGGCCATCGTCTCACCGAGAAAATCGAAATCACCGGGGGTGTCGATGAGATTCATCTTCGTGTTCTTCCACTCACATGCCGCTACGGATGTGTTAAGGGAAATCTGGCGCTTGATCTCTTCCGGATCAAAGTCCAGTGCGGTGTTACCATCTGCGGAACGTCCGAGACGATCGATCGCTTTACCGCAAAAGAGCATCGCTTCTGCAAGCGCAGTCTTACCAGATCCGCCATGGCCCAGTAACGCAATGTTACGGATCTTGTCTGCCGAATAATTGGTCATGTATTCGTCCTCCTAATTAAAACTCTAATGGGACTATTATAACCGATATCGGTATCAATATCCACAAAAACTTTCATTCTGCACGAAAGTTTTTTGTGACAGTTAACGGCAAATTTCTTTTCGCTTTTCGAAAAGATCCGTTCGTCCGAAAAGTCTCCTCCGAATCGCCCTTTACCGGTCCTTTTCACGCAGAAAAAAGGCTGTCCCCGGTATCCGGGAACAGCCCATCGTTTCAGTGTTCAATGTCTTTTAGAAGGAGTCTTATGCCTCTTCCACGTTTCGCTCGAAGATCATGATCACACGGTCTTCCTTGATGGAAACGGAACCCGTGGACAGGCTCATGCTCTCACCGCCCATGGACGCCTGCAGCTTACCGCCTTCGTCATTGATCATGCTGTGGAGTCTCCAGCCGCTGGCCGCCTTAGTTGCGAGGATCTCCGCGATCCGCTCGGAGTTAACTTCACCATTGGACAGATGCGGTACGACGACTACGGAATATTCTTTCAGTCCGTCCGAAATGGAGATCGCACCACCGCCGACCGGCATGTTGTCCACGCGGTCCTGCAGTTTCTTGATTGCCTTCTGTGTCTCGTCCAGCTGCTTTTCGAGTTCTTCCTTCGACTTCGCCATTTCTTCCAACTCACTTTCCTTCTGTTTCAGTGCATCCTGAAGTTTGCCCTTTTCACTTTCGGACAGTGCGGACTCCTTAAGAGCGACCGCGCGCTTTTCTGCTTTCATGATGACTTCCTGCGCTTCGACTTCCGCGAGTTTTTTCGCAATCTTCGAATCCGCGATGATCGACTTTGCTGTCTCGAGATCGTTTTTCAGAGCAGCGAGCTGCGTCTCATACGTGCTCTTGTTCTGCTCCTGTTCCTTCGTCATCTTCGCGATATCAGCTTCCAGAGCGGCCTTCTGCTTGGCGATCACGTCGCATCCGGCTTTCGCCTCTGCCTGGAGTCTGTCCTTCTCGGACTGGGCATCCTGGATCGCCTTATTGGCCTGCGCCATCTTCGCTGCCGCTTCCTGCTCCATCTTCTGCTTTTCCTGCTGAGCCAGTCCGAGGACCTGGGCAGCTTCCTGATCGAGACGGGCCTTCTCCTGCTGTGAAGCCTGAAGTTCTGCCTGGGTCTGGGCGACCAGACGCTCTCTTTCCTGATTCGTCTGAGTGATGATCTGATCTCTCTCCGCCGTTGTCTGGGCGACGATCTGGTCTCTCTCCGCCGCAGTCTGGGTCATGATGCGGTTGCTCTCATCCGTTGCCTCTTTGAGGAGACGGTCTCTCTCGGCAGTCGCTTCCTGGAGGATGCGTGCGCTTTCAGTCTCCGCTTCCTTCTTAAGGGCTTCGACCTGAACATCGAGATTCTCTTTTTCCTGAGCGATCGCTTCATAGGAATGCTGGGTCTCATCGAGAGCTGCCTGCATACGCTCGGCTTCCTCGATCAGTTCCTGTCTTCTCTTCTGGGCTTTATCGACTTCGACCATGATCTTCTGGGCTTCCGCCACATAAGCCTGCATCTCGGAGTCAGCCTGCTTCTTCGTCTTCTCGACATCGGCCAGGATCTGCTGGGCTTCTGCAAGAGCAGCCGCCTTAGCCTCCTCGCCCTCTTTCAGTTTCTGCTTCGTGGTCTCTTCCGCCTCGGCTTCCAGTTTCTTCCTGGCCGCCTCGTAGTCGGACTTCATTGCATTGAGGGAAGCTTCGATATCCTGTAATTCTTTCGCCGCGGCATCTCTCTTCTCGAGGATCTCCTTACCGGCTGCTTCAGCCGCCTGCGCCTCATCCAGCATCTGCTGTCTTCTGGCCATGGCGTCTTTATATTCTTTCTGAACCTGAACAGCAAGCGCTTCCGTCTCCTTATGGGCTTCCATAAGGATCGCTTCCTGCTCCTTCTTTGCCTGACGGATCATCTCTTCGCGCTCGGCTTCCATTTCTTTTCTGGCTTCGGCGCGAACCTTTTCCTGTTCTGCGGTAACATCGAGGGAACGCTTCTTCTCGATCTCGACGGCTTCTCTGATCTCCGTCAGTTCTTTCTCGAGCTGCTTTCTCTCATCCAGAGCACGCTTTCTGATCTCGACGTACTCCGACTCGATACGGAGTTTCTCGGCCTCGAGCTGCTGGTTCAAAGTCTCGATCTCTCGCTGATTTCTCGACTTCATTTCCTGGATCAGTTTTTCCTCGTCGGAAAGCTTCTTTTCAACACGAGCGCTGGCTTCCTGCTCGCTTCGCTTAATGTTCTCACTGGCTTCCTGCCGTGCAACATCTTCCCCTTCTCGCGCCGCCTTCTGGAAATCATACTTACACATGAAGCAACGCGCCACGTTATCACCCATCATAACGCCACATACAGGACACTTCTTCATTAGGTTACTCTCCTCATGCATCGAATTGTAAACCAATTATACAACCTTTTCGCGATTTTTTCATTGCTTACTATGTAATTTCACAACAAATTGACAAAGATTTTTCATAATATACAAAAACCCCCGTGGATCTCACGGGGGTCTAACGTCTGATAATCAGTACTTTTCGGGATTTTTCCTTCTGGAAAAGATCCGTGCTTTTTTATAGCTCCATATACAGTCTGTCTCCTGCTCTCACCATGACCCAGATAAAGAATGCCAGGTAGATGAGGACCAGCAAGGCCGCGGAGATGATAAGAAGAGTCTTACAAAGGGAGAACTTGCGTCTCGCCTCCTGGTGATTCCTCTCATCCACACCGCCTATGGACTTGATCAGACTGATGATGCAGAGCGGCATCGGGCACAATATCCCGACGAGCGACAGGAAGGATAAGACCAGCATTGCGATGGAAAGTCCGCGAAGCCCTTCAAAATCATATTTTTCCGTAGCGTCGATGTGATAGAAATCACTCTCATCTATCGGATTCGAATACATGACCGGCGTCGGGATCGCCATGGCAGGCGCAGCGGAAAAGACCGACTGTGGTGCCGCATACGATACAGGCACGAAAGGCTGGGGCGCGGAAGGCGCCGGGGCAGCTGCCGCCGGATCCTCCTTCTGAGCAAACGAGGCAGGAACGAACGGCGCCGGTGCCGGTGTCGGTGTTCCGACCGTATCGGGACGGAGCGGTTCCTGTTTTGCTACCGGATGACCGCACTCTGTACAGAAGAGTGCGTTATCGGATATCTCTTTATGACACTGCTCACAAAGCATTCATGCACCTCATTATCCGATCAGGCTCTTAAAGAACACTGCGAGCTTGTTCGCCTTTTCTGCAGAAAGGGAAGCGGATTCCCAAGCGGATTCAAAAGACTCGCTGACGGCATCGATGAATGCGGAGATGCTTCCGTAAGAGATGAAGATCGAGCCGATCAGTACCGCCAGGCCGCCGAAGAGTGCCACGATGGATACGATAAGAAGGATCATGGAGATCTTACGATTGTGCGCTTCTTCCTCAGCACTCAGGCTGGCCTTTACCTTCGAGGCATACACGAGACCGATGATGGAAAGGATCGTGGAAATAAGTGTGATTCCGATGGTAAAGCAGCAGCAGATCACACCCAGGATGAGCAGGATGATGTGGCCGGCCATAAGTCCGCCGGCTCCACCCGGTGTATAGAAAGATGGTGTCGTCGGAGACGTATAAGCCTGTGGCTGCGGCGGCATCTGAGGCTGTACCGGTGCTGTATCAAAAGAAGCCGGTGCCTGGACCTGCGGCTGCGGGACCTGCTGTACCGGTGCTTCAACTTTCGCACCACAATTCTGGCAGAACATGGATCCGCCTGTCTCCTGTCCACAATATTTACATTGTGCCATAGTAAAGTCCTCCTTGATCCGGACCCGGAAAGATCCGAGTCTTAATATTTACTTCTTTAGTAATAATAATGTGTTTAGGATTCTTTCGCAACAAAATGTATGACATCTTTAAACATTATTTATATGTCAGTTTCCCGGGATACACTCTCTTATTTACGGCGCAAGCACAGTAAACGGCCACACCGGCACATTTCTAAGCACCGTGAAAAGAAAGACCACCGCAAGGATCGAGACCGTTCCCCAGATCGGCAGGCTCTCGGGGATCCACATCACTCTTTTTCTAAAAAACAGAGACGTCAGCGCGACCAGGAAATACCAGCCCAGGACCAGCGCGGCGAAAGGGAAAAGAAGATTATAGTCGAATGCCTTCAGGATATTCCCGTGCACAAGCGCATGCAGCGCTCTTGTATCTCCGCAGCCCGGGCAGTAGACGCCAAAGTACTCATGCGTCAGGCAGGGGAACGTCGCTCCGGGAGACTTTTCCGGATCGACGACAAAGATGTAAATAAGCCCCAGTACGACGACAAGGATCATGCCGATCATAAGAGGCCAGCGGACATAGTTTCTATACAAAAATGGGACTTTCTGGCTTTTTTCCGACATCAGTAACCGAATTCCTGTGCCCAGTAATATTTTCCGTTGCAGTAATAGCAGGCAACGCCCATCGTCTTGTATCCGGCGTTGAGGATGTTCTTCCTGTGACCGTCAGATGCCATCCATGCTGCGACTGCATCTTCCGGAGTGGACTGGCCTTTCGCCAGATTCTCGCCATAGAGCAGATTCTCATCTACCGTGTACCACTGTGATCCGTCCGGACGTTCGTGCGCCCATTTCACCACGGCTTCCGAAGCACGGATCTTCGCACACTTTGCCAGACTATTGCTCCAGGAAAGAGGTGTCAGACCATTGGCGGCACGCTCATTATTTACCAGTTCCAGGACCTTCTTGGCCATGCTGTCGTCATAGGAACCGCTCGTATCACCCAGCGAGGAGGAAGACTTCGTCGTCTCCTTCGTTGTTTCTTTCGTCGTTTCTTTCGTCGTCTCCGCGGTCGTCTCTTCTGTCGTTTCCTTCGTGGTCTCCGGAGTTTCCGTCTCGGTCGGTTCCGCCGTCTGCTCCGTATCCTTCGTGGTTTCCTTCGTGGTTTCCTTCGTCGTTTCTGTCTTCGTTGTCGAATCAGAAGGCTCTTTCGTCTCTTCGGTCTGCTTCGTCGTCTCCGTGGTCGTTTCCTTTTCACGGGTCGTCTCGGAAGTGGCGACTTCGGAAGAAGTCTCTTCTGTAGCGGAGCTGGAATCGGACGGTGCCATAGTATCTGTCGCACTCGGATCCGATGTCAGATCGGAATCAGACGAAGACGGGTCATCAGTAAGGGAAGTATCACTGCCTGAAGATATATCCGGATCTTTTTCATCGGAAGAAGAGGAAGGATCATCGGGGGCGATGGAAGAGGAGTCGGATCCGGACTGGAAGCTGAACGGCGAGCTTTCACCATCACCGTTGGTCGCAGCGATGTTCTCAAACTCAGTCGTTTCCGTTTCCGGACGATCCATGAACCATCTGGAAGTATCAAAAAGATCGCTCTGGATGTCAGACATGCCAACAACGCCCAGTACGAAAGCAGAAGCTATCGACAGAACTGTGACGTTCTTTGTGATCATCTTCACGATCTGCTGCAGTTTCATCTGTTGGTTCCCCCTGCCAACTTGGCCATCCCCTTAGTCAATTTTGCAGTTTACGTCTATAAATATAATAAACCTATGTGGCAGAAATCGCATCACATTTTTACAATTCTGTGAATACGGGAAAAGAGCCGCCCCTTTCGAAAAAGAGGCGGCTCAACGATAAGGAATACTTATGAAAACCCAGGATGTCAGAACTCAAATGTCAGTCGTCTGTCTCTCCTTATACACTTAGTTAACGGCCCCCGCACGGGATCACTTCATCTCGAAGTACACGAGCTTGATATCGGCGGGATTGGATACTCCGTCGAACTGTCCGCCGGCGCCATTGCTGGTGGCACCATTGACCAGCGTCAGGTATACGTAGTTGCCTTTGATCTTTACGTCTGCGTTGCCGGTCCAGGAGTTGAAGGTCTTGGCACCCGGTGCGTAGAAGATAAAGTAGTTCGCCTGCGTTCCGTCTGTTGTCCACTGGACCTGTGCGCCGCCACTCCAGGAATTCGTGATATTTACGTTTGCGCCCGGAGCATTGCTCTTGCCCTTCGGATTTCCTTTTCCGCCGCCCGGAGGAGTTGTCGCCTCTGTCGGGGGTACGGTCGCCTCTGTCGGCGGTTCAGTCGCCTCCGTCGGAGGCTCGGTCTCTTCTGTTTCCGTCTGCGGCGGTTCCGTTACTGCCGGCGGTGGTTCTGTTGCCGGTTCCTCTGTCGGATCGCCCGCATGGAACTGTGTATCTGTTGTCGGTCTGGCAAGCGTTTCTCTGGTGGTCATCAGATAACCTTTGATGATCGATTCCTGTGCCTCAACTGCTGCTGCGTGTGCATCGATATTGGCACTTAAGTCTCTAGCTCTCTGTGCGTAATTGGCAATACCCGCCATGGAAAAACCTGCTATAAAAACGATGATGGCAACTACTGTCACCATTTCCAGTAATGTAAAACCCCTTCTGCTCTTCATCTGGATCCCCTCCTCATGCTGTCCTCTTATATCCTCGTCCTAGATGTCATTTCCTTGATGTCCGGTGTCTGTCTTTGTTTTATGGATTCATTCTAGCAGTCGGAGTCGTTCAAATTCTATCGGATTTTGTCACAATTCTGCCACAATTTGTATCTTTTTTGTTTCGAAAAATTAAACGGTGTGGGAGATTTGTGCATAACGCACATACGCAAGCGTATTTTCGTCTAATTTCGTTGTGTAAAAGTATATAGAATTATGTCTAATTGTGAAGCTTGCTTCACAATTTGCGGTATTGACAGGGTTTTTACGTCTCCGGAAGCTCCTGCACTTCTTTCCAAAGTGCTGCGGCGCGGGCCTTCAGAGCCTCTTTCTCATTCGGGAGGATCCCGTCGATGATCTCATTCAGAAGCTGTTTCTTCACTTTCCCGATCGCCGTACCCGGTGTCATGCCCATGGCGATCAGATCTTTTCCGTTAATGGCCATCGCCGAATACGAGCAGCACTGCTTCTCCGAGATGACCTGATCGAGGAGTTTTTCAAATTCAGCCAGCTCCGGGAGCCGGTAGGCGCTTTTGGAAGAATGTGCCGCAATATCCGCCCGCTTTACTTCCAGGAGATATCGCACCTTCTCTTCCCCGTACTGAGCCAGACGGCGGCGGACACTCTTGCACGAAGGTTCTAAAGGTACGTCGTGTGTGCGGATCAGGGACACCACCATCTCACGGGTACAGGTGTCCACTTTAAGACGCTTTAAGATCTCATCCGCCATCGCCGCACTCACCTTCGGGTGTCCACGGAAGTGGCCGATCCCGTCCTCGCCCATCTCATAGCACGGCGGTTTGCCGACGTCATGGAACATCACGGCCGTTCGTAAAACGAGCTCCGGCGGAGTATGCATCATCGCCACGAGCGTGTGCTCCCACACATCGTAGATATGGTGGGGATTATGCTGCTCAAAGCCCCTCATCGGGACGATCTCCGGGAGGAAGACGGAAAATACATCAAAGTATTTTCTAAGGATCGGTGCACAGTAAAGTCCGCAGATCGTTCGGGAAAACTCTTTCCAGATCCTCTCGACCGAAAGCAGGCAGAGAAGGTCTTTTTGAAGGAATATCTCACGGGACGTCTCTTCTTCGATCCGAAATCCGTGTTCGGCCGAAAAGCGCAAAGCCCGGAGTATCCGGAGCGCATCTTCTTCGAATCTTTCCTTCGGCACGCCGACCGTCCGCAAAAGCCGGTCGTGAAGATCGTCGATCCCGCCGACATAGTCGATCACTGTTCCGTCCGACCTCATCGCCAGCGCATTCATCGTGAAATCTCTCCGCTTGACATCTTCTTCCAGAGAACGGGTATACTGCACCTTATCGGGATGGCGGGCATCTGCATATTCGCCGTCGACACGAAACGTCGTGACCTCGACCGGTTCTTTTCCAATAACGACCGTAACGGTCCCGTGGGAGATCCCTGTAGGGTGGCACTTTTCAGGCCCGAAAACTTCCATCACTTCCGAAGGTGTCGCGGAAGTCGCCACATCGTAATCCAGAGGGGTTTCCGAAAGAAGGATATCGCGTACGGCGCCGCCGACCACATACGCTTCAAAGCCGTTTTCCGAAAGGCGCGAAAGAAGGGAAGCGACCGGATCCGGCAGTCTGTGATGAACTTTCATTTCCCTTGCATCCATAGTGTCACCGATCAGTATCTCAGCTTCTTCAGTATGGCCTGCGCCTGTTTCACCGTCATCTTCTTCGGGCAACTCCACTGGAAGGCATCGTTAAAGGCCTTGTGGATGATGTCGCCGAAGTCATCCATTCGGAGGAAGCTCAGTTCCGACGGAAGCTCGATCCTTCGGCACAGGCTCTTGAATCCAGCAATAAAAGCTCTGGCCGCATCTTCTTCCGTCGCGCGGGCGGAACAAAGGTGCGCCGCACGGGCCAGTGTCGCCAGATCGTCTTTGACTTCTTCAAATTCGAAATCCAGCATCGCCGGAAGAAGCACAGCGCAGACGCGCCCGGGCGCAATATGGTATTTATCCGAGATATACATGGCGAAGCTGTGCGTCAGGCCGAAGCCGATGCGGCGCGTCGCGACGCCGGAATAGTAAGGCGCCATCATGAACTGAAGATAGACATCATTTCCGGCACCGTGCTTATAGCAGTTTTCGAGATATGAGAAAAAGATCGGGACGGCGATCTGGACATTCGCCTTATCCGCCGGGAATTCCCTGCTGATCGGGCTGACATACGCTTCCACCGCGTGTGTCAGGGCCAGGATCGACGAAGCCGCCATATTCTCTATCGGAAGTCTTAAGATCAGGTCCGGATCCAGCACCACCACCTGCGGGATCAGCTGCTCACTGTAATAAACGACGATCTGCTGATCGCTCTTACTCATGGCACAGGCAGAACTCTCTGCGCCACTGCAGGTCGTAGCGATCGCAAACAGCGGAAGTCCGGGGTTGGGGATCTGATTGACACCCCTCATCTGGTAAAGACTTTTTCCGGGATTCGCAAGCCACGCGGCGACCATCTTGCCGATGTCGATCACCGTGCCGCCGCCAAAAGCGACGACCGCTTCACAGTTATATGTCTGGCACTCTTCCGCGCATTTCTCGATCGTGGCCGAATCCGCCAGTTTTCCATCGTGGGTCCATACGAAACAGCGGGCACCGACCGCATGAAGGTCTTCGATGAATTTATCATAAAGCTTCAGCTTCTTCGTCTGTTTTCCGGAGATCAGGAAGATCCTCTTTAAGTTCTTTTCGACCAGATACTTCGCCAGAGATTCGAATGCACCTTCCTCCGCCATGAGTATCTGACGGCGGTCATTCATCTTCTTCGTATAATGGAAAAGCTCCTGCGACGATGCCATTGATCCTTATGCTCCTTTTTGCCAGCCATTTCTCATCTGTAAGTATAACATAGAAGATAAGTTCACATAAATGAAACATATCGGTAGGATTTCTGTACGATTTGGTCAGGAACGCTATGATATGATTTTTATGGAGAGGCATTTTCAGAAACATTAGAGCAGCTTCAAAATGGGCAAGGAGAAGTGCACTATGAAATTTACGGATGGGCTTTGGACAGTTAAAGAAGGTTATACAATAAATTACCCGAAAGAAATCGCGGACATTGATTATTCCGATTCGGGGATCACGCTTTTTGCGCCGTATAAAGAGCAGACAAAAGGCAGCGATTCTGTAGGAAGCGGGCTTTTGTCCGTGCATATCAGCGCGATCGGCGCGAATATGTTTTCCATAAAGATCACAAATCATAGAGGCAGCCGCGCGGCAAAAGCCGTACTCGAGCTGAACCGCTCGATCATCAAGCCGGTCAGCAGCGAGACAGAAACAGAGTATGCCTACTCTTCGAGTCTTCTCGAGCTCCGTCTGAGCAAGGACGGCCAGTGGGGCATCTCCTTCTACTATTCCGGACGCTTCCTGACATCGACCGGCCTCGGCGGTATGGCACACATCACCGCACCGGACGGCACGACCTATATCCGCGAACAGCTGACATTAAGCGAGAATGAATATATCTACGGTCTGGGCGAGATCCCCGGAAGCATCGTACGAAACGGCGGTTCTTTTGACGTATGGAACGAGGACGCCGGCATCCGCTACGGACGTTCCGCCAAGAGCGTGCCTTTCTTCATCTCCTCGAGAGGATATGGTGTTTTCGTAAACAGCACCGAATGTGTTTCCTACGAGATCGCAAACGACGCGACCACCGCATCCGGTCCTGAGGGAGTCACGGCCCGCGCGCAGTTCTCCGTATCTGGCGAGTCGATGGAGTATATCCTCATCGGCGGCGCTTCCATGAAGCATGTATTAGATATCTATTCCGAAATGGTCGGACGTCCTTCGATCCCGCCGGCCTGGTCCTTCGGCAGCTGGCTGGCCACTCCGCAGTTCGAGGAATATGACGAAGACTCCATTCTCGACCTGGTCGAGCAGGCCAAGGGCATGGGCACTCCCCTTTCGGTTATAAACTTCGGACCTTTCTGGATGAAGGGATTTGAATGGACCTCATTCCTTTGGGATCAGAACCGCTTCCCGAATCCGCACCACCTGATCAAGAAACTCCATGAAAACGGCGTCCGCGTTTGTCTGTGGATCAGCCCGTATATCGCCCAGAAGTCTCCTCTTTTCCAGGAAGGCTACGACGGCAATTACTATGTGAACTATAAAGACGGAGACGTCTTCCAGTCTGACGCATACCAGCCCGGCGCCGCGCTTATCGATTTTTCGAATCTGGTCGCACGCGCCTGGTATCAGAAATACATCGACGATCTTATCCGTCTCGGTGTCGATGCTTTTCGACTCGATTACGGCGCCGATGCTCCGGTAAAAGCACCGCAGTTCGGTCTTCGCGCCGCATCTTCCGGCATCTCCTACAAAAATGAATTCGAAGCGGAGAGCATGCACAACATCTACTCCTATCTTTACGAAGAAGCCGTGTACGAGATCCTGGAAAAGCGTTTCGGCGAAAATGGTGCATGTATGCTTTCGCATTCCGGATTCGTCGGTTCGCAGAAATTCTCCTATATGATGCTGGATAACGAGGAACCTTCCTACGAGAGCATGGCAGCGACGCTGCAAAGCGGTCTTTCCCTCTCCATCAGCGGATTCCCGTACTGGAGCCAGAACATCGGAGGACTCTCCGATGAATGTACTCCGGATCTTTTCATGCACTGGCATCAGTACGCCATGTTCGTTCCGAGTGCCGTACTTGGCGGTGTGGATGGATTCCGCGTACCGTGGCAGTACGGCCCGGAAGCACTTTCCGAGACACTTCTCTATGCGAAGATGAAGCTGGGACTTATGCCCTACATCTTCTCTTCCGCCGTGGAATCGAGTTCTCTTGGCATCCCGATGACCCGTCCGATGGTCCTCGAATTCCCGAACGACCAGAACGTGGCCGCGCTCGACCAGCAGTACATGTACGGTTCGAACCTTCTCGTCGCACCGATCACTTCGGCAGACGGCATCGTCCGTTACTATGTACCGTCCGGTACATGGACCAATCTTCTGACCAGAGAGCGCATCAACGGACCGATCTGGAAAAATGAGCAGCACAACTACGACACCATGCCGATCTTGGCCCGTCCGGGAACGATCCTCGTGGCCGGCTCGACAGATGAAACACCGATCTATAACTATATGGAAAATGTGACCATCACGCTCTTCGAGCTTCCGGAAGGAAAAGAGATCAGCACGGATGTCTATTCCGCCGACCTGAAGAATATCGGTATCGTAAAAGCACAGAAAAAAGCCGGCAAGATCACCGTCGTAACGCAGGGATTCTACGGACAGACACGTCTCGTTCTCTCGGGCATCTTCCGCATCGGTTCCACGAGCGCAGGTATTCCGGAATTAAATGAATGGGGCACGATGGTCGTCTTCGAAGGAAACGAGATCGAAGTCGGCATCCTGGAGTGATCAGTCGCGTCCGCGGATCTTTCCGATAATGATCACAGCAAAAACCGTAAGCGCCACGATGAGAAGACCGGCGCCGATCAGCATGCGCGGTGTGATCTCCGAAAACGGACCTGCATTCTCCGGGACAGGAGTTAAAGTCGGCGTAGGCACCGGAGTAGGTGTCGGTGTCGGGGACGGAGTCGATGTCGGAGCAACTCCATGCTTGATATCGACCTTTGCCGATACGTTATTTCCCGAAATGATCGTGACCATAGAAGAAACGAGTTTCGTCTCCGCGTCTTCCGGGAATGAGATATAGCAGTCTGAAAATGCGATGCTCTCGCCGGCGATCGCACAGCCCTGCGAGGTGACCATAGCGTCCGCATTGTCCAGCGTGATCTTCCCCTCCGGGCAGTACACGGCCGTGCTTTCCTGTTTTCTGCAATCCGCAGAAATCTGTGCTCCCGAAGAGATCGTGATCCCCTTCTTGGCGTAGATCGAGCTTTCGTCCGAGGAAATGGAAACGATTGACCCTGCACCTTCGATATAGACCTGGTCCTCAAGCGCGGTAATGCCTTTCGTCCTGGAATCGATACTGACATTGCTGCCGTTTTCTATCCTTATTTCTCCGCAGTTGGAGCCGACAGCTCCGCCGGAACCGTTGATCCCATCTTCGATTTGGATCGTCGTATCGGAGATCTCCACATTCCCGTCGGCCATGAGAAGATAGGCGGAATCCGAAACTTCCCCTGCTCCTGTTACGAACATGGAGCCCACATTTACCGTAAGATCTCCGTTTCTTGCATACGCAGCACTGTGACAGGCATCCGTTTCCAGAAAAAGCGGGCCGTCCCCCTGAAGGATCAGAGAACCCTCCACCATAATGGCCGGAGCGGCTACCTGGGAGGTGACTTTTGAACTTCCCTTGACCTCGACCACCACTTCATCCTGAGTCCCCAGATCGATATACATACCGCTGTATCCGTCCAGAGTAAGCGTGTGGGAGGAAGCGTCGTATGACCAGTTGTCGCCTTTGCAGTTCCTTGAAGATGAGAACGTCTTGCCATCGACCACGATCGTACCTGCGTCGCGGGTTGCGGCGAGAAGCTGCGGGCTGGCCGCACAGACCAGGATGGAAACGGCTCCAAGAAGCGATACCAGTGCTTTTCGAATCTTCATGACAGACTCCTTCTCCCGAATTGGAACATTGATTTCTAAAGCATACTATACCACACGCATCATGAAAATTCGCCTTGACATTTACGGGTGAACCCACGATAATAATGAAGTGATTCGGGGCATTAGCTCAGCTGGGAGAGCGCCAGGTTCGCAATCTGGAGGTCGTGAGTTCGATCCTCATATGCTCCACCAAAAACAGAAAAAGGACGGCATCAGCCGTCCTTTTTCTTTTCTTCAGAATCTTCCTTTCCGGTCACATAAGAGTTTCCTCGGTCATTCAATGACATAGGCATAGAGATTCCTCACATAATAAAGGTAAGGTTTCTCATTCGGCTCAAGAATAAGGGCGAATCCGATCTTCTTTGTCACACTTGTCCCATCCTTGAAATATACTGTCATCTCTATAGTTTCATCTTTAAAAGCAGTATTAAATACGTCGGAATCCTCATACCCCATCTTCGTAAACGCATCCGTGCACTTGGTCTTTAATTCCTCATTGCCGCTCACATCAATTTCCACGAGCAGTTCATAATTCTGCATTTCCTGTACCGGATACTGCATGGAGAAGGACGAGTAGCAATGATGGAGCCGTTCTCCTTTTTCCGGATGCTCCGGATCCTTTGCAAACGCCGCTTCGTTCACCTCGGAACCGATACTGCTTTCTGTTCCTTTGATCCTGTATTCTTCATCTCCTACTCTATAGTCAACATTGAAGCACAGGTTCTCGCACAAGGACCGGTATTCCACATAATCGACATCCTCCCCGTCTACCATGAACGGTAACCCGAACTTGACGCAGCTGAAACTGTCCCCCCAGCCGTGCGCGCCGAGGCCTCCGTTCCCGTTTTCAAAAGTAAACGGGATGACCGGCAGATCCGGGTCGTTCAGGATATTCTTTTCTTCGACAATTTTCTTCAGTCTTTCCTGTTCCTGAATCACTTCCGCATCCGGTTCATAATCAGTGTCAGATCCATCATCCGAATAAAACGCCGAAGGAACGCCTTCTTCCTCAAAAGATCTCAGGTGGACTTCACCGGGCTCCTCTGAAGATCCTTTGATATAGCATGCAAACCCTGCTTTTTCTACGGTAAATGATTCTCCCGCAGTTTCCTGATATGAATACGGGACTAATTTACCTTTGATACCGATATCGGTAACTTCACTCGAACCATCTTTGAAATTGACTTTGATCGTGATCACGATATCCTTACACAGGGAGGTAAGAAAATCGCAGGAATACGGCATGTAGTTTCCGTCCTGGTCCTCGAGAGCCATATGTTCATAAAGATCCTTACGGTCCTTAACAAGAGCGCAGAGATACTTCTTTACATTTTTATAGTTTTCTCCGGAAGAGGCCGTTTCTTTATACGAACGATAAAAATCGACCGCACCTATGTCAAAGATCCTGTCTCCTATATAGTACTTGTTCGGTTCATCCTCCCAATCGGATAGATACCGGTCATCCAGGTTGATCTTTTCGCCCGTGATATTACCCGGCGGATTTCCGTAATGGGCGATCGCCATATCCGCATTTTTGAATGAATACTCCACGCTCTCCACATTATTACCGACAACGGAAAGAGGAAACTCACACTCAAAACTGAATTCATCGAGTGACGTTGACATGCCCGTGAAGTCTGATGTCGTATTCTCAAGAGGGATCGAATTATCTTCTCTTAAGCCCTGTCCGGCGACCATAATGGTATATGTTTGAGTGATCGTACCTTCCTGGCGATCTGTGCTTTCCGAAATCAGGGATTCCTCAGATGCTTTCTCCTTACCGGGTTTTACCGCTTGATACACGGTATATGACAAAAGAAGGACGGATGCAGCAGCGGTAAAGGCCAGCACGCGGGTAACGGTCTTTCTGCTGTTCACTTTCTTCTTCGGGTTTACTTCCCGAATCGTCCCATGATCCGGCAGAGCTGAAAGTACCTGATCCACTTTGGCATTTACAATATCCGGGATCATCACATTCTCTTCAAATATATTATTATCGTTCATATTTCATTTCTCCTTGAAAATCACTATTGTAGTAGCCGGCAAGCTTCTTTCTAGCCCGCTGCAACCGTGTCGTGACAGCACTCTTGCTGATATTCAGGATCTGCGCAATTTCTTTCGTTTCGAACTCGTGCACATAATAGAGGATCACTACCGGGCGGTATTTCTCATCAAGAAGGCTCAGCGCCTCTTTGAGTTCGAGATTATACTCATCTGTGATAGCGGGCTCCTTCCATTCCGAAAGATCCGTAAAACGTTTCCTTTCATTTATGATTGCATAGCAGTGATTGATCAGTATCTTAGTCATCCATGTTTTGAAATACCGTTCTTCACGAAGTCCTGTGATCTTCTCCCAGCAGGTAAGAATGGTATCCTGCATCGCGTCGGCAACATCCTCGTCATTCATAAGAATGGCCAGTGCGACTTTATACATGTACTGTTTATTCAACTGAATCAGACTCGCAAAGGCTTCTTTATCGTTTTCCTTTGCAGCCATCACCAACTTCTGTTCTTCGGTGGTGGTCATTGACGCCTCCTTCTTCTCGACTTAATGAAATAAGCGCTTTTTTCGATACAACCATTAGATAAATTATAAACGTGTTTGGTCACACATCTGAGCAAAAAATTTTTCAGCCTCTGTTTTTGTATGAAAAAAGGCTATGTATTTTTTTCGGGATCTCCCGGTTAATACACAGCCTTGCCGATCACATATTTTCTTTTTCGATTACTTTAAGAAGCCGTTGATGATCTGCTCTTCCGCTTCCGCCTCGGTCAGGCCCAGCGTCATCAGCTTGATGAGCTGTTCACCCGCGATCTTACCGATCGCAGCTTCATGGACGAGCGCCGCATCGACATTATTCGCCTCAAGTCCCGGAACTGCCAGGATACGTCCGTTATCCATGATGATCGCATCACACTCGGTGTGTCCGGAGCATGCGGTGTTACCATTGAGAACGGCATCGAACTTCTGATACGAATCATTCTTGGCTACCGAACGGGAGACAACGTCTGCCGAACAGCCTTCGCCGTTAAGATCGACTCTGTAGTTACTGACTGCCTTCTGATCTCCGTGGGTCATGAGACGCTCATGGACGACCAGTCTTGCGCCCTTTCCGAGCTCCGCCTTGGTATCACGGACCGTGTCATCGACGCCCTTGATCTGCGTCATTTCCATCTCCATGTAACTGTCTTCTTCCATGTAGACTTCTGTACCCGGATTCAGGATGCGCTTGCCGGCGCCGTCTCCGGAACCGTAGTGTTTTTCGACGTATTTTACTTTCGCGCCCTTTCCGACATAGAAACGGTGGATACCGTCATGCTCACTGTCCTTCGGACCGCAGTTATCGATACCACAGCCGGCAACGATCACGACATCGGAGCCCTCGCCGATATAAAAGTCGTTATAAACGACTTCCTTGATACCGCTGGCCGTCATGACGACCGGGATGTGTACGCTTTCGTTCTTCGTGCCCGGCTTGATCTTTATATCGATACCCGAACCGTTTTCCTTCGGGATGATGTCGATATTCGCAGAAGAATTACGGGCGACTGCCTTACCATTGGCACGGATATTAAATGCACCTACCGGGACCTTGTGAAGGTCGGCAACTTCCGCCAGAAGGCGATCTGATGTAGCATCCAGATTCAGCATTACTCCTCGCCTCCTTCCTCAGTCAGTCCCTTGCCGCAGCGCTTAACGGCAGACATTGTGCCCTCGAGTGTCGGAAGGATCTCGTCCTTCGGGCCATGCGCGATGAGCTTTCCGTCGCTGATCACGACGATCTCATCGGCAATGTTCAGGATCCTCTCCTGATGCGAGATGATCAGGATCGAACTGTCCTTAATGTTCTTTCTCATACCTTCGAAGACCTTGATGAGGTTCTGGAAGCTCCAAAGGTCGATTCCCGCCTCCGGCTCATCGAAAACGGAAAGCTGCGAGCCCTTGGCCAGGACTGTTGCGATCTCGATGCGCTTAAGTTCACCACCGGAAAGGCTGGCATTGACTTCACGGTTGATGTAATCTCTTGCGCAAAGGCCAACTTCGGAAAGGTACTTGCAGGCATCTACGCTCGAGAGCTTCGTACCCGTCGCCAGACGGATCAGATCGAAGACCTGAAGGCCCTTGAAACGTACCGGCTGCTGAAACGCAAAGCCGATCCCCTTTCTGGCGCGGTCAGTAATGGACATCTCTGTGATGTCTTCCCCGTTAAAAAGGATCTTGCCCTCCGTCGGCTTAATGATGCCGGCGATGAGCTTGGCCATCGTGGATTTACCGCCGCCGTTCGGTCCCGTGATCACGGTCAGGTTTCCGTCCGGGATCACAAGGTTAATGTCATGCAGGATCCCTTTCTCCTGCCCCTCTTCATTCACTTCGAATGAAATGTGCTGTAATTCAAGCATGGTTGCTCCTATTCTAGGGAGATAACTCCCGGCAGTACTTTTTAAGAAGAAATATCTTCCGCCCGAAAAGCACTGGTCAGTTTTCAATCACGGGATATTGTACCACGATTTTGAAGCCTTTTCCTGCTTCCGAGGCAACATCTAACACAAAATTCATATCATCGGACATTTTCTTCACCAGATAAAGCCCCATGCCGGTCGCTTTCTTCCTGGCTTCGCCCGTATCTCCGGTGAATCCCCGCTCGAAGATAAATGGCAGGTCACACGACTTGATGCCGATACCGTTATCCTCGATGACCAGGCGGGTTTCGCCCTCGACAGAAAACTCAAGTTTCGGCTCTTCAGAACTGTATTTGATGGAATTACTGACGATCTGACCGAGAATGAAGCGGAGCGCACGGCGGTCGCCGTAGAGTTTTTCTTTCTGGACATGGTTGATGACGAGGAAATCCTTCTCCTCCAGAAGCGGGCGGTACTCCTCGATCACCTCATCGATAACTTCTTTGATCTCGATCCGCTCGAAGAGATAGTCCTTCTTCTCGCCCTTGATACGCGAGTACTGGAGCATCTGATCCACGCACTCATTGAGGCGCGTACGGATATACTCGATCTTATACACCATCTCGGGATCAAGGGTATCGCGGTTGTTGTCGAGGATCATGGTCAGGAGCGCCATCGGCGTCTTCGCCTCGTGCGCCCAGGCCTCGACGTATTCTTCGTAATCTTCGTTTCTCACGATCTCCCGGCCAAGACGTTCTCTGTCCTGCACCAGAAGGTCGCACATTTCCTTCGTTCTTTTCATCTCCGCACCCTTGAGGCGCGAAAGAAGGATCTGCGCGTGATCTTCATCCGGACTTGCGAGAAATGCATCCAGTGCCCGTTTCATTCTGGATTCCGAGGCAAGAATGATTACGCACACGAGAAGAAAAGATAAGACCGAGAACAGAACGATCGATAACGCCAGTGCGGATAAAGCGCTGACGTCTCTAAACCACAGGAGAACGATAAAGAACAGGTCCCCGGCAAGTGCATATATAAGCCACGGAAGATGCGCGGCAAGGATCCTGAAATATCTTTTCATACTTCTCCCTCCGGTGATTTTCCCGAAGTATCGGACGGAAGAAGCTTATATCCTACACCGCGTTCCGAGGCGATCTGCACCTTCATGGGAAGAGAGGATAGCGTTTTCTTCAGTCTCGTCAGGTTGACCTGAAGTGCATTTTCATCAATGAATTCACTCGTGCCCCAGACGGCTTCGCAGATCGTTTCCTTCGTCACGACATTTCCGAGTTCTGTCATCAGTGCCTCGAGGATCTTGCCCTGATTCTTCGGAAGAAGAACTGAAGACCCGTCGACATAAAGTGTGTATGTCCCGCGGTCGAGAAGGAATCCCGGTCCCTCGAGCATGTTCGATCTTCCCTCGTATCTTCGGAGCACATTTGCGACGCGCGCAAGGAGACGTTCTTTTCGATAAGGCTTGGTCAGGAACTCATCTGCGCCGAGTTCGAGCGCGTGAAGTTCATCCGGAAGCTGGTCCCGGGAGGTCACCACGACCACCGGGATCGAGCTTTTATTCTTCACTTCGCGGCAGATCTGAAAGCCGCTTTTGCCCGGAAGATTGATGTCGAGAAGCAGAAGGTCGGGACGAAGTTCCAGTACCGTTTCCGTCACGTTTGAAAAGTCTTCGATACAGTGGACCTCATATCCTTCCTTTTCCAGCATGGAAGACAGCTCTTGAGCTACCATCTTCTCATCTTCAACGACAGCGATACTCTTCATGGAATTCCTTTCTCCGACGGAAGCCTCTGCAATAACCGATACCGGTCACTCTTCTCTTTCCGGAGTCATCAGTGTCTCCAGGAAGCGGAAGCTGCTACGCTTCACGATATGCATATACAGATATTCTATCAGAACAAAGACGCCGACAACAACCAGGATCACGGGAATCATCTCATCAATATGCGTCCTGGTACGGCTGCTCAGAAGTCCGTTGAACAGTGCTTTTGTAGCAAAGAACGTGCTCATTGCCGCCACTGAGATCGGAAGACCGAAATACCAGTTGATCTGTCTCTTCGATGTCATATAGATCGTCTTGTGATCCGCACCGAGCTTAACGAGCGTCTTATATCTTCTACTGGTGCGCTTCTGGCTCATGAGGAACTGTACCGCGAGGATCGTGTTCGCTACGACCAGGAAGATCAGGGCCAGATAGATCGTGATGTAGCTGGCCGCCACCAGATAAAAGAGCTGGCGTCCCATGTTCGAAAGATAACTCTCATAGTCGAATCCCATCTTATCAAAGTCCTCGTTGAGTCGCATATAGGTCTGCGTCAGTTCGGACTTCGAGAACTTGTCCCGGTCCAGAAGACCATTGAGGTAGATCTCTTCCCTGCCTGCAGCAAACGTATCGAAGTCATCGTCCGGAACGATGAGAGCGCCCGACAGCGTAATAAAGCTGTCTGTCACGATCGGGTCATGTCTGGCCTTCCCGGTCATCACGAAATCTTTTCCGACAAGCGTCACGTGCGGTCTCTGCGAGAGGACCTTGTCATCGACTTCATCGCGGGCAAAGTCATGGCTTCGATAGAGTCCCAGCTCTCCCTCTTTGATGTCGATCGGCTCTGCACCCATAGCAGTTACGAGACTGTTGAAGTCGGAAAGGCGGATCATGAACGGGAATCCGTCAATAGAACTGCTTCGGTAGTAATTCTTTAAAGAAGGATCGACTTCATACGACAGCTTCGTGAATTCTTCCGATTCAAAAGCACTGTCAAAGTTATCTCCGTCAACGATGTACGGGTGTCCGATACGTATGTACGAAAGGTAGGAAAAATCATCCTCATGTCCGGTCGCACGGACCGCAGCCAGCAGGTCGTCTTCTTTTCCGTTAAAGGTGTTGGTAAAGGTATAGTCGACACGTTCTTTTTCATAAATGTCATAAGAAACGAATGTCGCGACACCTGAAGCAAGGCATGCACTTGCGATCAGGATCAGGATCGAGCAGATCGCCATCGTTCCCGACTTGAAAATAACACCATCTTCGACCTGTCGGAAAGTAAAGACATGAAGCTTTCCGGAAGACGTTTTCTTCGCGATCAGATCGATCACGAAACGAAGACCCCTAAAGAGGAGAATGGTTCCCAGAGTACCGAGCAGGACGGTCCTGCCGAGTGATTTAATACTCTCCCAGGCCGTTCCGTTTACTCCTGACCTGTATGCAAAAATCAGAAGAAGCACGCCGGCAAGAAGAAGCGCCGCCTGTAGGATCGGATAGCCTTTCTTCCGGACATTATCCGGGGCATCGGTAAGAAGTGTCCCGACTTCTTTTCGCGCAAGCATAAAGGAGAGGATGATAAAAGACACAAGCTTTACACCCATGAATCCTGCTGCAGTAAGAAGCGCCGCTTTCGGCGACCACGTGATCTGGTGTCCGATAAATCCGATACCTACGAACTTGACCGTCAGAAGACTGATCACCTCAGTGATCAGGACCGAGACAGGAAGTCCGATAAGAAGCGCCACCAGGGAACTTCCCAGGTCCTCGAGAAGGAGCATCAGGAGAAGTTTGGTCCTTTTCATGCCCATCATGATATATACACCGAATTCATGGCTTCTTCTTTCGATCTGGTATTTACTTGCAAAGAAGATAAGTGCGAAAACGATAAACAGTGTAAAACCGTAAAGCACGCCGATCATGGAAAAGAGCTTGTTTATGGCATCACTTTCCATGGTCTTCAGATAGCGCATCACGTCCTGACTCGAAAGAGAGAGCACTACGTAAAAAGCGATGATGGAAGTGATCAGTGAGCCCATAAAGAGTGCATTTTCTTTATGACTTCTGATACTGTTTCTTACGACAAGCTTAGAGAACATTGGCACTGCCTCCTCCCAGCTGGGCAAGAACTTTCAGGATACGGTCATAGAAAGATGTTCTGTCCTCGCCGTCTTCTTTTCGAAGCTCGTGGAAGATCTTACCGTCCTGGATGAACATGATCCGGCTGCAGAAAGACGCTGCATTGGAATCGTGGGTAACCATCAGGATGGTAGATCCCTGCTCCTGATTGATTCCCGAAAGTTTTGTCATCAGTGCTTTTGCATTCTTAGAATCAAGAGCACCTGTCGGCTCATCGCAGAGGATCATGCCAGGATCCAGGATCAGAGCACGCGCTGCAGCGATTCGCTGCTTCTCACCGCCCGACATCTGGGACGGGAACTTGTTGAGGATATCTTTGATCTCGAGATACTCCGCAAGTTTCTCATAACGTTCGGAGTCCTCTTTCTCAGAACCGCCGTGGAGCGATACCGGAAGAAGAATGTTCTCCTTACCCGTCAGATTATCGATCAGTTCGAAGTTCTGGAAAAGATAACCCATATCCTTTCCTCTATAATCCGCAAGGTCCTTGCCGGACAGACGGCTGATCTCTTTTCCATTCATTTCGATCGTGCCGGATGTCGGCTTAATGACCGCCGCGATGCAGTTAAGAAGTGTGGACTTACCGGAACCGGATGCACCCATGATGCCCAGGAACTCGCCCGGCATGACCTGAAAGCTGATCCCGTCGATCGCCTTCGTCTGGCTCTCGCCCTTTCCGTAATATTTCTTCAGTGATTCAATCTTTAAAACAGGATCCATAAAGAAACCTCCCTTTCTTGTTCGATACCATCGTAAAACAAGAGCAGGAGGAATACCACTTACAATGCGTGTAAGGTTCTTCGGATTGTTCCTTTCGGATCTGTCCTCGGCTTCGCCTGCGGAGGCTCCTTCAGGAACAATCCGAAAAGAACCTGTGTTGAAGTGTGACGGTTGCTTATCGTTTATTGATTCTAATAGTAGAAGGCGCTAATCTATTTGAAGGAGGGGTCACTATGAAAAAGAATCGGATCTATTGTGTGATGATCGCAGGCGCATTCATCCTAGGCATGTCACTTGGCATCACCGGCTGTTCAAAAAAGGAAAGCACAGAAACAGTTTACCCCGAGGAGACTTCCTCCGGGAAATACAGCGACCGGTACTACTATCCGACAACAGATGAGTACGGTCGCGGAGAGACCGGCACCCCGCCGGGAGTGATCATGTTCTCTCAGGTCATGGTTAACGGGAAGATCTACGAGTGCACTAATGCAAATGCCTGGGCGTCCCTTCCTGTCGGAGATTTTAAAGAAGCCGGAACCATTCTGGAAGTGGACGTGTGTCTCGAACCCAAAGAAGACTTCTGCGCCACCGGCATCAGTGTCCCGATTCGATCCGGGCAGAAAGTCTACACGTCCGATAAGATCCCCACACAGGTCATCGTACAGTGTGACGACGGAAATTACTACATTTTTCAGGAACGGAAATAAGCGGGTCCGGAATAGTTTATTCCAGAACGATCGTGCCGCCGCCTAAGACCTCGTCGCCGTTATAGAAGACTGCGGCCTGGCCGGGTGTGATCGCACGGATCGGTTCGTCGAAAACAAGCTTCACTTTTCCGTCTTCCAGAGGATGCGCAGTCGCCCACTGTTCCTTCTGGTGGTAGCGGAGTTTGGCCTGCACGCGAACAGGTTCAGCCGGGACTTCTCCCGAGATCCAGTTCACATCGTCGATCAGAGCCTCGGTGTTCCGGAGGTCTTCATCATACACGAGGATGACGCGGTTGTTCTCCACATCAAGGCGGAAGACGTACATCGGGGCCGGAAGCGCAAGTCCCAGGCCTCTTCTCTGTCCCGGAGTATAGGCAACGATACCTTTATGCGTGCCCAGCACTTTTCCATCCTTATCGACGAAATCACCGGCCGGATATTCTTTGCCGGTCGTCTTTTTGAGAAAAGAAACGTAGTCGCCATCGGGCACAAAACAGATGTCCTGGCTCTCTCTTTTTTCGGCATTGATCATGCCGGCATCCTTTGCGATCTCCCGGACTTCCGTTTTCTTAAGATCGCCCAGGGGGAACACCGTATGTGCCAGCTGTTCCTGCGTCAGCGTATAAAGGACATAGCTCTGGTCCTTGGTCTCATCCAGCGCCTTAAGAAGATGGTAGCGGCCATCATCTCTTTTCTCGATCCTTGCATAGTGACCGGTGACGATCACGTCGCACTTTAAGATCTGAGCGCGCTCGTAGAGTTTTCCGAATTTCAGATAGCGGTTACAGTCGATGCAGGGATTCGGCGTACGGCCATGCTCGTAGCAGTCCACGAACTTGCCGATGACCTTTTCCCTGAATTCTTCCTTGAAATTGAAAACATAGTAAGGAATGCCGAGGTGCATGCACACAGAACGTGCATCCTCCACATCATCTAAAGAACAGCATGTCTTGGGATTACTTACGACGATATCTTCGTTACTGTAAAGCTTCATGGTACAGCCGATACAGTCGTACCCTCTGTCCATCATGATCTTGGCGGCCAGGGAAGAATCCACGCCGCCGCTCATGGCAATTAAAGCACCGCTCATTTTCCGAGTTCCAGCATCGCGTCGATGCACTTTCTGGAATCGCGGATCAGCTCATCACTCATAAGGATCTCTTCGCCGCCGGTGCCGAGGATGGTGCGGTACACATCGACCAGCGTCGTAGCCTGCATATTGTGGCAGACGCAGTCTTTGGAAAGCGGGAAGAAACTCTTATCCGGGCAGTCGAACTGCAGATGCTCGACGATGCTGTTTTCCGTAGCGATGATGAATTCCTTCTCATCGCTCTTTTTCGCATAGGCCATGATCTCCGTTGTGGATCCGACGAAATCCGCCTGAGCGACGAATTCCGGACGGCTCTCCGGATGGATCAGGATCTTGGCACCCGGGTGCTCCTTCCGAGCTCTGTCAAAATCTCTCTGCGTAAAGCGCAGGTGGGTCGGACATCCGCCGTGAACGAGCTTCATCTGCTTTTCCGGAAGCTTCTTGCCGATCCAGTCGCCGAGGTTACAGTCCGGTACGAAAAGGATCTTGTCGTTATCGATATTCCGGATGATCTTTACCGCAGAAGAAGATGTGACTGCCACATCGCAGAGCGTCTTTAATTCCGCGGTCGTATTGATATAGGCAACTACCGTATGGTCCGGATTCTCTGCCTTTAGTGCGGCGAGCATCTCCGGCTCGATCTGCTCGGCCATCGGGCAGCCGGCTACGGGATTTGCGAGATATACCTGCTTTTCCGGAGAGAGCATCTTCACGGTCTCCGCCATAAAACGGACGCCGCACATGATGACTTTTTTCGCGGAAACTTTCGCCGCTTCCTGGGCAAGTCCGAAAGAATCGCCGATGTAGTCTGCGACCTCCCAGATATCGTGACGCTGATATGCATGCACTAAAATGCAGATATCGCGCTCCTTCTTCTCCTTGTTGATCACATCCTGTAATTCTCGAACTGTCATATTTCCCCTCTCTTTTCCGCTTTCCGCGCGAAAAGCACCTGTCTTTTCTTTGTGTTCCGAATAACTTTATCCCTCAATGAACATCGGGAAATAGCTCTCGATGTCGTCGAAGAATTTCTTTAAGTGGATCAGATCTGTCGCCGCCTTGTGCACGGTGATCGAGATCGGCAGATACTTTCTTCCGCCTTCTTCAATGATCTTGCACATATCTACCGCCGGGAAGAAATAGTCCTTCATCTCGTGAAGATCGACAGAGAATCCGTCAAAGGAGAACCACGGGTTGAAGCAGACATTATAGCTGTTCGTCGGCGGCATTCCTTTCATAGCGAAAACGCCCTTGCTGGAACCGTACTTTTCCAGGTCGTTTAAGAACTTTTCGTTAAAAACGGCAAAGTCCTCATCATATTCTGTCCAGAGGATCGTGCTGGTCTCATCGTCTTCGTGGAAGACCGGATATGCCGGATTTAAGTAGTTCCACCAGCCGATCTGTCCGTCCTTATACGCTACGGAAAGCTCGCCCTGATTGTTGATGGCGCGCGTCACCATATAGTAGAAAACGCAGTCCTGGCGGTATCCCTTCTTCTCGATCGCAGGAAGCAGTTCCGTCACATCGATCCTTCTATTTAGAGAGATGTTCATCGGGAACATCTTCGCATAATAGTGAAAATGCTGGGCACGCGGCCATGTCGCCTGATCGTAAGTAAAAAACTGTGATTTCATAAGCACTCCTCGATATGGTCGATGGACATCACCTGTGCATAGCGGTGATTCCAGATCTCGTAGCTGTAGTAGTGATAAAGTTCCTCACCGGAAAGATACCGGTTGTCGAATGTGGTGTGGCCGCCTCGCGGAACGATGACATCGTATCCTAATTCAAAAGCCACTTTCACGGTAGCGTCCACGCAGAAATCAGTCTGCATTCCCGTGATGATCAGCTTCCCGATATCGCGTTCCTTCAGATAATCATTGAGGCCCGTTCCACGGAAAGCACTGTTGAACTTCTTGTCGAAGATCTTCTCGTCACCCTTCGGAGCGACCTGGGAATAGATCTCAAATCCGCTCTCGCCATTGACCAGCGTGTTGTCTTCGTGACGGACAAAGATGACTTCGATCCCTTTGTCCCTGCATATCTTTTCCATCTGGCTGATCGTCTTGATCAGTCGTTTTTCATCATAAGGATGCTCCAGGATCAGGGCATTCTGCATATCGATCACAAGCATAGCCGTCTTTGGCATGAGACAACACTTCCTTCGCCTATAAAGTTGCACAGAACTGTACTTACATACTATACCACAATTCCCCTCATCAAATCTCCCCTAATTATATATAAGGAAAAGAGTTTTCGACGTGCCTCGACACGGATTAAACGCTATGCTTTCGAAGTGCCTCCGCAGGGCATCGCCCGAGGACAGCACAAGAAAACTCTTTGCCGCAAGGGTCGAGGCTGCCCCGACGGATCGGAACAGCCTCTGGAAACAAGGAAGTAGAGGTATATATTTAGGGAGGTCCTGCGATGTTGATCAGCCATTGCTGGCTTCTTTTTCCGATCTTTCCGCCCGTACTCTCGGACCGGTGACCGGCTTAACTTGTGACTTCTCTTCTTTTTTAGTGTTTTCTACCCATTCCACCGTATCTTCGAGGGAGGCCCTCAGATCTCTCGGGGAATAGTGCAGATCATTGTTGGCCCGCTCACTTTCGTAGAGCGGCTCGGGTGAGATGAACGGTCCGTATTTCTCCTTCGGATTCGTTTTTCTCGTGACCTTATAGTAGAGCTGGGCGATGCCCTTTCCACTTAAGAGCCAGTTAGGGACCTTCTTGGTCACTTCATCTCTTCCTGTGATCTCATGGAGACTGTGGAGGAAATCCTGTGTACTCATGTAAGCATTGGAGAGGATGTAGCATGTGCCCTTCTCACTATGTTCCGCTGCTTCGAGCACTCCGGCCGCCACGTCACGGACGTCTGTGAAATCCACGCCGCCCGGAATACTGACTTTGAGATCTCCGGAGAGATAATCACGGATGAGACTGATGATATCGGAATTGCCGTATTCGTACGGCCCTAAGACTAAAGACGGAAGAAGGATCACTGCATTCAAGCCATTGAGTGTTACCTTATCCAGAATATACTGGGTAGCTTCCGCTTTCGACTTGGCGTAATCGCCAAAGACTTTATTTCTGTCGAAGAACTGCACTTCTTTTACAGGTTCGGATTTCTCCGGCATCGGTATGGATCTGGCAGATCCGATATAGATCAGTTTTCCGATCTTCTTCTTTACACATGTATCTGTGATATTCATTGTGCCGTGCACATTTACACGGCGTACCATGAGATCGGTCTTCTCCGAGATCACGTTTCTCTCCTGTGCGTGGATCAGGATCGCTTTCCGCGGATCCTCCAGTTCGAAGAAATCCTTCATGGAGTCTTTTACAAGGATATCACCATACTTTACTTCTACCGGAAGTCCGGCCAGAGGAGTCGTATCCTCTTCCGGATTGACGAGAACGCGTACGGATTTCCCATTATCCAGCAGCATTCTGACGATGGTATTGCCTATTTGACCGGTCGCGCCGGTGACTAAATACTGAGTCATTCCCCTAACCCCCTTTCGGGTAGTAATAGATTCCCTGGTTCCCTAACCTCTTACGTCTATTATGTGGGAATAATTTGAACAATTTTTGCGGATAAGAAAAACAAAACGGCGTTTTTACGTCTATTTAATGACTATTTTGTAAACGATCGTCAGGTCAGGACCTGTCCGACCGCATCTTTGATGCGCTCCAGACGGGCTCCGACAAACACGGGATCTTCGGAGATCTCACAGTTGGAAGAAAGCCATTTCCCGAACACATCGGGCCTGATACGAAGGGCTTCACGGATATCGGTATAGGCGGGACTTGCATCGAGCGAGCGGGCATTTACGCTTTCTTCCGACTCATCTTCATCGATCAGGATCGGCATGATGCGGTCGATATCCTTCTGGGAGATCGCGCGCTGGACCGTCAGCCAGTCGGCCAGGACACAGGCGGCCTCCTCGACCGCACGTGTTTCCACCGCCTCCGGAAGGCGCGAGAATCTTGTATCGTAGCGGTCCCACTCGATGTGTTCCTTCTTCCGGAACTTCACCACGAGGATGATCTCATCGGCAATGATGAGAAAATCGATTGCGGCGGAAGCCATATCCGTTTTTAACGTTATATTATAGTAGACCTGAAGGGGCAGTTCCGATTTCACGATCTGGGATGCGACGGTCTGGTGCAGTTTCACCTGCGCGGCCAGTTCCCCCCAGGCAGACAGAAAGACCTTCTTCATCTCTTTGGGACAGGTCTCCGACTTTTCTTTGAGCCGCAGGATCTCCTCCATCCGGTTATCGAATGGTTTGATCCAGGTCAGTTCTCGAACTTGTGGTTCCTGTGCCCGATGAAAAAGGTCCATCTTAAACTCCTGTTCATCCGGGGCTGTTTTTTATGTTGAACGTCAGCCGTTCAGCGTCTCGTACTTTCTCACCCCGTAGTGAGTAATTATAGCATAAGCACCGGCACAAAGTCCCGCAAAGAGGACGATCTCTCCTGCGAAAACTCCGTACGTCACCGTATCTTTTGTGATGATCACCGCAATGACAAGGCCGATACCGGAAAGGATCGCGAGGATCATGTTGATGACCATCGTCAGGATGATCGCCATGCCCTTCTTGATGACCTCCGCTTCATTGGTCCAGTCGAGACGGGCGAAGATCAGGCCGAAGATCAGGCCGACGAATGAGCACAGAAGGTGGAAAAGGCTCGTCAGAACGATCAGCAGGAGGCACGGGAGGATGCCCGCATTACTTACGATCGAAAGCACGATGCATGCGATGATGGAGACCGGCTGGAAGATCAGGACGCTGACCATGAGTTTGGAAAAGAGTATGATCTTCGTCGGGATCGGAAGCGACTTGTTGAGCCAGATCCTTTTGCCTTCGATGGAGACCGACGACGGTGTCGTGTAGGTCACGGAAGCAAAGAAGTTGATCATGGCGGCCCAGATCGCTGCCCAGGTAAGCCCGGTGAATTTCGATAAGAGATCCACGGTTTCCCCATCGACCTCGATCGATTCTAAAAATGAGATGTCACCTACACCTTTATATGCGATATACGCAACAGCAGCGATCAGCAGGATCGTACCGAACAGTGTATTCATGATATAGTTCGTAGAAGAGAAATATCTTCTCAGTTCCATGGAAAGGACGGCCTTTTTAAAGGAAGATCCCTTATAGTTTCTGGCTTTCTTCGAATTATCCACATGGAAGTCAATGCCGTTTAATCCGCGGGTATGGATATAGACCGCGAGGATCAGCGGAATGACCGTGATCAGAAGCGTAAGAAGAACACAGACGAGATCTCCGCTGTAGATCGCTTCAGTGATCCAGTAAAATGGCAGGATCTGCTTCATCTTGGTGATGGATTCTGCTGTTGTGATATTCAGTTCCTCTGCATAGGAAGAGATATTCGGAACTACGACCATGTAAAGAAGAAGTGTGCCCATGGTCAGGATGATCGTTGCGATCTGTCCGAACTTGGTCGCTCTTCTCAGAAAACTGATCATAGCGCTGATCAGAAGCGAGATGAAAAGCGGAAGTGCCGGGATCAGAAAGCCGATCGCGATTCCACGGAAAAAGAGTGCGGAAGAAGCTCCGCCCACTGTGCAGACGATCAGGAAGGAAGGGACCAGCATGACCATCGCGCAGAGCACATCGAGCAGATACATCCCCAGAAGTTTGGAGATGACGATACTGGCCTTCGGGATCGGCATCGCAAGAAGCATGCCCGTATCACTGGATCTGGCATCTCTTGTGGAGTTGATCACGCCGAACATCAGGGCGATGATCATGGAAAGAGAAAGCGAGATGAAGATCGCATATTCTGCCAGATCTTTTTCCACTAAAAGATAGGTGGTCGAACCGCCGATGATCGCAAACATACCGATCATGAACAGCCCCAGGATCGCAAGACCGATCGCCGCGATGATGAACGGCGTCTTGCCTTTTCTATTCAAGCTGTTGACGAGTGAGATAAACTCGGTGCGCAGCAGTATCAGAAGTGTACGCATATCAGTTGGCCTCCTCGGTGATCTCCAGGAAGACTTCCTCCAGAGAAGCATTGCCCTTGACTTCTTCCATGGTGCCGGCAGCGATCAGCTTGCCGCTCTTGATGATGGCGATTTTGTCGCAGAGCTTTTCGGCTACTTCGAGAACGTGTGTCGAGAAGAAGATCGCACTTCCCTTGCTGCAGAATTCACGCATCATGTTCTTTACGATAAAGGCAGCCTTCGGGTCGAGTCCGACGAACGGCTCGTCCATGATAAGAAGCTTCGGGTCGTGGACAAATGCGCCGATGATCGCCAGTTTCTGCTTCATACCATGTGAATACGAAGCGATCTGGTTATTCAGCGCATCCAGGATCTCAAGCTGGGCTGCGAGCGATTCGATCTTTGCTTTTCTGTCTTTTTTCGATACACGGAAGATATCCGCCACGAAGTTTAAGTACTGCATACCGGAAAGATTGTCATAAAGTTCCGGATTGTCCGGGATGTAAGCAATGATGGACTTGGCCGCGATCGGATCATCCTTGATGGAGATCCCGTCGATAGTGATCGTCCCCTTCTCAAACTGGTGAAGTCCGGCGATCGCTTTGATAGTCGTCGTCTTACCTGCGCCGTTATGGCCGATAAAACCATAGATCTCCCCTGCTTTTACCTCCAGCGTAAGATCGTCCACACCGACCTTTCCGCCCGGGTAAGTCTTTGTCAGATTCTCGATTTTCAACATGTCCTTGTCCTCCCACAATACTCTCATGCAATATTATTTCGGTGTTTTTCCGAGTTGGCTATCGTATCTACCATACACATTCTACGGATAAATCGCCAACAAATCGCTAACAGATTATAAAGAATAGATAAAGTTTGCCACAAATACAAGGGTTTTCTCAAGTTTTTTGCCTTATCTTGAAGGACAAAAACTTTTGAACACTTTGCACAAATTCACACTTGATTTCTACTATCTCTTATGTGAAAATAGGAACAATGATTTATATGTGGAAATTTGGGTTTTCGGAAAGGAAGCATCTATGGCATCAGAACAGGTGAATCGAATCCTCGAGGCAGAAAAGAAGGCCGTCGAGATCGAACAGGACGCAAGGATAAAGGCGGATGAGATCCTGGCAAACGCTCAGAAACAGGCGCAGAAGGATTATCAGGAAGCCCTTTCGAATGCCAGAAAGAAAGTCGCTAATCTTTACGAAGAGCATAAGACATCCGGCTCGAATGAGAACACCGCCAGCGATGCCGCTTCCGAAAAAGCCGCGGAGAAGCTCCGCGACGATGCCGAACCGAACCGTGAAGCAGCCATTACCGCCGCTATGAATATTTTAATGGGAAGGAAATAAGACGTATGGCCATACTTCCCATGAAACACATCGAGATCATCGCCATGCAGAAGGACGCCAAGAACATCGTCGACCTCCTGCAGCGTCTCGGCACCGTAGATGTTACGGAACGCGATATCAACGATGAGACGGAAGAACTGAACCTTTTCCCTACCCGCACAAGCTTAAACCAGCTCGAGAAAACATCCGCATCGATCCAGCATGCGATCTCCCTGGTCGAAGAATTCTCGAAAGAAAAGAAACCTTTCCTGTCCGGATTTGCGGGACGTGAGGCCCTTACTCCCGAAGAGTTCGCCGCTCGTGCGGAAAAGAACGACGAGACCATGAAGATCGTCTATGAGATCGAAGCACTTGACCGCAAGATCGCTTCGGAAACGACGGTCCGAACCCATACACAGCATCAGCTTGATGCGATCCTCCCCTGGGAGAAGCTTGATATCCCCATGCAGTACACCGGATCCCAGAAGACCTCCTGTATCGTAGGACAGTTCTCGGAGAATTACGACGAGAGATCCTTCTACGAGGAATTCTGCCGCCAGTACACCGCCATGAAGGAATCCGAGGCGGTCTTAAAGGGGATCTCAGCTGATCAGGAGGAACTGAAGATCCCGGACATTTATACGGAGATCGTTTACTCCGCCGCAGATCAGACCTGCGCTTCTTTTATAGTACATAAAAAGGATTATGAGGACGTTCTCGCTACACTGCGCAGGATGTCTTTTACTGCACCGTCGGATCCGACCAAGCATCCGCCGGAGGTCCGCATCGGAAGACTGAAGAACCGTATCAAGGAAGCAACTCTTGCCATCGAGGAGTCCCGTGAGAGATTAAAGGATCACGCCAAGAGCCTCGATGACCTCTACTTCCTTTCTGATTATATGATCATGCGTCAGGATAAGTACGACATGCTCGGCAGACTGCTCTTTTCGAGCAAGACCTTCATCCTTGACGGCTTTGTCGCTGCGGAAGACTGTGCGCATGTCGAGGAAGTATTAACTTCCAAGTTCGAGCTCGTATTCGAAAGCCGCGATCCGCTTCCGGACGAAGAGATCCCGGCCAAGTTCAAGAATAATGCATTCGTTACGCCTGTGGAGGACATCGTAGAATCCTATAGCGCACCGACCAAGGGCGATATCGACCCGAACCCGGTCATGGCGTTCTTCTACTATTTCTTCTTCGGCATGATGCTTTCCGATGCAGGTTACGGCATCCTCCTGATGCTCGGCACCCTGTTCGTTCTCCTGAAGAGAAAGCCGGAAGGCAACAACAAAAAGAACATGATGAAATTCTTCTACTGCGGCATGGCCACCACTTTCTGGGGCTTCATGTACGGCAGTTTCTTCGGAGATGTCGTGGCTTCGATCTCCAAGGGCTTCGGCTCCGGCAAAGTCTCCCTCGATCCGATCTGGTTCGATCCGAGTAAAGATCCGATGAAGCTTCTGATCCTGAGCTTCTGCCTCGGCTTCATCCACATCATGCTCGGTCTGGGCGCCAAGTTCTACAGAATGTGTAAAAACGGAGATGTCATCGGTGCGATCTGTGATGTCTTCTTCTGGTATGTCGCTTTTGGCGGCATCGTTATGGTCATTCTCCCGAGCATCCTCGGTGTATTTACTCCCTGGACGATCGCTGAAAACGTCCCGATCGTCGAGATCGGCAAGTGGGTCGCGATCGCAGGTGCCGTCGGTATCTTCGTGGCCGGCGGTCATGGTAAGAAAGGCATTATGGGCAGGCTCATCGGAGGCTTCGGCAGCATCTACGGTGTCACCGGATATTTCAGTGACCTTCTCTCTTATTCCCGTCTCATGGCGTTAGGCCTCGTTACGGGTATCGTCGGATCGGTGGCAAACTCCATCGGTATCCTCTTCGGAAGCGGATTCGTGAAGCTCCTTATCTTCATCTTCGTATTCTGCTTCTTCCATGCGATTAATCTGGGCATCAGCGCCCTCGGTGCTTATGTTCATGTTAATAGATTACAGTACGTAGAATTCCTCTCAAAGTTCTACGACGGCGGCGGAACGATGTTTACGCCGTTCACTGGTAACACCAAACACTTCAAAATTAAGGAGGACAATTAAATGAATTGGGGTATGTTACTTGCATTATTTGGAGCTGGACTTGCCGTTACAACAAACTGTTTCGGATCGTCCAAAGGCGTAGGTATGGTGGCGGAGGCTGCATCTCCGGTCATCACAGAAGACTCGAGCAAATTCGGTAAGCTTCTCGTTCTGATGCTTCTTCCGGGTTCCCAGGGTCTCTATGGTCTCGTTATCACCATCCTCTCCCTCACACAGATCGGCGTTCTCGGCGGAGAAGTTATTCCGAACTCGGCAGCAGGTGTTGCCCGCGGCGCTCTCTTCCTGATCGCATGTCTCCCGATGGCTCTCGGCGGATTAGCTTCTGCGCTTCTTCAGGCTCGAGTTGCCCTCACAGGTGTAAACCTCATCTCCAAGCGTCCGCAGGATTCCGGTAAAGCCGTAACCTCCGCTTCCCTCGTTGAGCTTTACGCCCTCTTGAGCTTCGTAACCTCTCTTCTGATGGTCATGAGCATCAACAGCATTAAGTGGTAAGAAACAACATTACGTTGTGATTGATTTAAGGAGCAGATATGGCAGGTATAGATTCCATCATTGATCGGATCCTCAAGGACGCGCGTGAATCGGCAGATGCACGTGTGGCCAGAGCCGAACAGGATGCTGAAAAACTCATCGCCAAGAAGAAGGATCAGGCCAAAGAAGAGGAAGCAAAAATGCTTTCCGATGCTCAGCTGGTCATCGATGCCCAGGATAAGCAGAACCGCGCGTCTCAGAACACAAAGTCGCAGCGTCGTCTTCTTTCCGAGCGCGTCGCCATGATCGATGAGATCGTCGAAGAGGCCAAAAAGCGTATCCGCGCTCTTTCGAAAGAGGAACGTCTTTCCATGATCGCCGATTTCGTCATCTCCAGCAGTGAAGGAGAAGACGGTGAGCTGATCGTGAGTGCGCAGGATAAAGAAGCGGTCACCGACGCTTTTCTCTCTGATCTTTCCTCGAAGACAGGATCTAAGATCACGCTTTCGGATAAGGCCGGCGATTTTGATACCGGCTGCATCCTGATCTGCGGAGAATGTGAATATAACGGTACTCTGGAAGCACGGGTAAGCGATCTCGACAGCGATATCCGCGACTGCATCAACCAGGTACTGTTTACGAAGAAATAATTGTTTAACGAAAGGATCGCCAGAAGCAATGGGACCTAGTATTTCAAAATATGCCTATGCCGTTTCCGGTGCACATGTTTACGAGAAGTATTTCTTCCGTAAAAGTGACATGGATAAGCTTTTGGCAGCGCCCACTTACGAGGCGGTAGTTGCGATCCTGCAGGAGCGCGGCTGGCCTATGCCCGAAGATACAAGGGACAGTGGAAAGATCCTGGACCTTGAACTTTCCCGCGCATGGGACTGGATGCAGAAATCCTCTCCGGATCCGACGATCTTCCGATCATTGGTCCTTCGTAACGATTATCACAATCTCAAGGCCGGCATTAAGTGCCTGCTGAGCGATTTTGAAGTAGATCAGCAGTTCTGTAAGCCCTCTTCCATTGATCCTTCTCTTATGAAGGAAGCCATTGAGACGCATTCTTTTGACCAGCTGCCGGCACCGTTTAACAGCCTGGCCGAGGAGGTCTATGATCTTCTCGTTCGAACAGGAGACGGCCAGATGGCAGACGTTCTAATCGACAGAAAATGTCTCGAAGAGATCACAAAAGAGGCCGAGTCCTCCGGATGTGACCTTCTAAAGGAAGAGATGGAGATCTATACGGCAACATGCAATATAAAGACGGCGTTCCGCGCCATCAAGACCGGCAAGGACAGTTCTTTTCTGGAAAAAGCATTGTCCGACGGCAACAGGACGATCTCAAAAGAGAAGCTTGTCGCCTGCGCCGGTGCGGAAAAGAAGATGGAGGAGCTTCTCTCCTACCTTTCTACGACATCCTATAGTTCGGGGACGAAATATTTGTCCTCCTCCCCGGCGGATTATGAAAAGTGGGTAGATGATCAGATGATCTCCCTTCTCATTCCGACGAAATACTCTCCTCTCGGACCGGAGCCGATGATCGGCTTCTATCTCGGCAAAGAGGCAGAGATCAGAAATGTAAGGATCGTCCTTGCGGCCAAGCAGAATAACCTGCCGCTGGACGTTGTATCCAAGAGATTAAGGAGGCTGTATGAATAAGATTGCCGCCATGGGCGATAGAGACAGTATATACGGCTTCGCTTCCATCGGTCTGGATATCTTTCCTCTTGACCGTATGGACAACCCGGCCACCACGCTTCACAATCTGGCCGAGGGCGATTACGCGGTGATCCTGATCACGGAATCGCTCGCCAAGAAGCTGGAAACAGAAATCGATAAATACAGCGACCGGCCACTTCCGGTCATTCTTCCGATCCCGGGAGTTACAGGGAACGAAGGAATGGGCATGAAGGCCATCTCCAAATCCGTTGAGAAGGCAGTCGGTAGCGACATTTTGAAAGAACAGTAAGAAGGTAAAAGGAGTAAGCAAAATGAGCAATGGATCCATCGTGAAGGTCTCCGGACCACTGGTAATTGCAGAAGGAATGCGTGATGCGAACCTTTTCGACGTTGTACGTGTAAGTAATGAGCGTCTGATCGGCGAGATCATCGAAATGCATGGCGACCGTGCTTCCATCCAGGTTTATGAAGAGACTGCAGGACTTCGCGCAGGCGAGCCGGTAGAATCCACAGGAGTTCCGCTTTCCGTTGAACTCGGACCCGGACTGATCGGTGGTATCTTCGACGGTATCCAGAGACCTCTGGAATCCATCATGGCACAGATCGGCAACAACCTTTCCCGCGGTATCGAAGTTCCTTCCCTTTCCCGTGAGGCGGTCTGGAAGTTCGAAGCGACAAAGAGCGCCGGCGATAAGGTCGTCGAAGGCGATACGATCGGTATCGTTCAGGAGACCGAGACAGTTAAGCATAAGATCCTGGTTCCGCCGGGAGTAAATGGCACGATCGAATCTATCGCAAGCGGCGAATATAAGCTCGAAGAGCCGGTCGGAAAATTAAAGACCGACAAGGGTGAGGAGATCGACCTGAAGCTGTATCAGCGCTGGCCGGTCCGTAAAGGTCGTCCGTACGTAAAGAAGCATGCTCCGACGATGCCGCTCGTTACAGGACAGCGTGTTATCGACTGCATGTTCCCGATCGCCAAGGGCGGTGTTGCTGCTATCCCGGGTCCGTTCGGTTCCGGTAAGACAGTTACCCAGCACCAGCTCGCAAAATGGGCACAGGCAGATATCGTCGTTTATATCGGCTGCGGTGAGCGTGGTAACGAGATGACCGACGTACTTAACGAGTTCCCGGAACTCATCGACCCATACACAGGAGAGAGCCTGATGAAGCGTACCGTGCTCATCGCGAACACTTCGGATATGCCGGTTGCTGCCCGTGAGGCTTCCATCTATACAGGTATCACCATTGCTGAATATTTCCGTGACATGGGCTACTCCGTAGCGCTCATGGCTGACTCCACCTCCCGTTGGGCTGAGGCTCTGCGTGAGATGTCCGGCCGTCTCGAGGAAATGCCTGGTGAAGAAGGTTACCCGGCTTACCTCGGTTCCCGTCTGGCGCAGTTCTATGAGCGTGCCGGCCGTGTAACGACACTCGGTTCCGAAGGCCTGGAGGGTTCCCTCTCCGCGATCGGCGCCGTATCTCCTCCGGGTGGTGATATTTCCGAGCCGGTATCCCAGGCGACACTCCGTATCGTTAAGGTATTCTGGGGTCTGGATGCAGGTCTTGCATATAAGCGTCACTTCCCTGCTATCAACTGGCTGACAAGTTATTCGCTCTATACCGATTCCCTGGCTTCCTGGTTCGAAGAGAATGTTTCTCCGGAGTGGAACAGCAACCGTGCGAGAATGATGCTCATCCTGCAGGAAGAGGCAGAACTCGAAGAGATCGTAAAGCTCGTCGGTATGGATGCTCTCTCCTCGACCGACCGTCTGAAGATGGAAGTCGCAAGATCGATCCGTGAGGACTTCCTCCATCAGCTCGCGTTCCACGAAGTAGATACGCATACTTCCCTGAAGAAACAGGATTACATGATGAAGCTGATCCTGGACTTCTATGACAAAGCATCCGGTGCCCTCGAGATGGGTGCCGACATCGAAGCGCTCGTGGCTCTCCCCGTTCGCGAGAAGATCGGACGTTTCAAATACATCACCGAGGATGATGCGGAGAATGAATTCGTATCCATCGGTGCGCAGCTGGCCTTCGAACTGTCCGAGCTGCTGAACAAGGAGGATTAAGATATGGCAAAAGAGTACCGTACCATAAGCGAAGTCGCAGGACCGCTGATGATGGTCCGTGGCGTCACGGATGTAAGCTATAACGAGCTCGGCGAGATCGAACTGGCAAATGGCGAGAAGCGCCGCTGCCGTGTTCTCGAGATCGACGGCACCAATGCTCTCGTACAGCTCTTTGAGAGCGGCGCCGGCATCAACCTGGCCGACAGTAAAGTAAGATTCTCCGGAAAACAGATGGAGCTTCCAGTGTCTAAGGATATGCTGGGACGTGTATTTGACGGTCTCGGACGTCCGATCGATGACGGACCGGAGATCATCCCGGACAAGCGTCTCGACGTTAACGGCCTGCCGATGAACCCGGCGGCCAGAAACTTCCCGAACGAGTTTATCCAGACCGGCGTATCCGCCATCGATGGCCTGAACACTCTGGTTCGTGGACAGAAGCTCCCGATCTTCTCCGCATCCGGTCTCCCGCATGCAAACCTCGCTGCCCAGATCGCCCGTCAGGCAAAGGTACGAGGCACCGATGAGAAGTTCGCCGTAGTATTTGCCGCGATCGGTATCACCTTCGAAGAAGCGAACTTCTTCATGGACAGCTTCAAAGAGACAGGCGCTATCGACCGAACAGTGCTTTTCATAAATCTTGCGAACGACCCGGCCGTCGAGCGTATCGCGACCCCGCGTATGGCGCTGACCGCTGCCGAGTATCTGGCATTTGACCTCGACATGCACGTTCTGGTTATCCTGACGGATATCACGAACTACGCGGATGCGCTGCGTGAAGTTTCCGCAGCCCGCAAAGAGGTTCCGGGACGCCGCGGCTATCCGGGCTACATGTATACGGACCTTGCGACGATGTATGAGCGCGCAGGACGTATTCGCGGAAACAAAGGCTCTATTACGATGATTCCGATCCTCTCCATGCCGGAAGATGATGTAACGCATCCGATTCCTGACCTGACAGGATACATCACGGAAGGTCAGATTATCCTTTCACGTGAACTGTACAGAAAAGGAATTACCCCTCCGATTAACGTTCTGCCTTCCTTGTCCCGTTTGAAAGACAAAGGTATCGGCAAGGGTAAAACAAGAGAGGACCATGCGGATACTATGAATCAGCTGTTCGCAGCCTATTCGAGAGGAAAAGATGCGAAAGAACTGGCTGTTATTTTAGGTGATGCCGCTCTTTCAGATACAGATAAACTGTATGCAAAGTTCTCGGATGCTTTTGAAACGGAATATGTATCGCAGGGATATTATACGAACCGTTCTATTGAGGAAACCCTGAACCTTGGATGGAAACTTCTTTCAATTCTGCCGAAGTCTGAATTGAAACGTATTCGTGATGAATACATCAATAAATACTATCCCGAG
>JAEEGK010000847.1_pt1 | contig 76651 bp, 69 predicted proteins | sample 8958771 | NCBI WGS metagenome assembly JAEEGK01 (sample SAMN16246547, study PRJNA631951) | gut metagenome | biome: gut microbiome; feature: rumen; material: SC-attached | host: Bos | place: Iran: Karaj | collected 2018-10
TCGACTGTCAATTATATTTTCAGGAGGTTATCAATAATGAAAGAAAAGGTTATACTTGCGTACTCCGGCGGACTTGATACAACAGCTATCATTCCCTGGTTGAAAGAGAATTACGATTACGAGGTTATATGCGTCTGCGTTGACTGCGGTCAGGGCGAGGAGCTCGACGGACTTGAGGAAAGAGCAAAATCATGCGGCGCTTCCAAATTATATATAGAAGATGTTGTTGATGAGTTCTGTGACGAATACGTTGTTCCCTGTGTTCAGGGTCATGCGGTATACGAGAACAAGTACCTTTTAGGTACATCAATGGCTCGTCCCGTTATCGCAAAGCGTCTTGTTGAGATAGCACGTAAGGAAGGTGCTACAACGATCTGTCACGGTGCTACAGGTAAGGGTAACGACCAGATCCGTTTTGAGCTCGGTATCAAGGCTCTTGCTCCCGACTTAAAGATCATCGCTGTATGGCGTGACGACAAGTGGAAGCTCTCTTCACGTGAAGAGGAGATCGAGTACTGCCACCAGCACGGAATACATCTTCCCTTCTCTGCAGACAACAGCTACAGCCGTGACCGTAACCTCTGGCACATCAGCCATGAAGGTCTCGAGCTTGAAGATCCCGCTAATGAGCCCAACTACGATCACCTTCTTGTTCTGGGTGTTACACCCGAGAAGGCTCCCGATGAGGGCGAATATGTAACTCTTACATTTGAAAAGGGTATTCCTACATCAATAAACGGCAAGAAGATGAAAGTCAGCGATGTTATCCGTGAGCTCAACAAGCTCGGCGGAAAGCATGGTATCGGTATCATTGATATAGTAGAGAACCGTGTTGTCGGCATGAAGAGCCGCGGCGTTTACGAGACACCCGGTGGAACGATCCTTTATGAAGCTCATCAGCAGCTTGAGGAGCTCATCCTTGATCGTGACACATATGCTCTTAAGGCAGATATGGGCGCTAAGCTTGCTCAGATCGTATACGAAGGTAAATGGTTCACACCTCTTCGCGAGGCTGTATGCGCATTCATCAAGTCTACACAGGAGTATGTTACAGGTGAAGTTAAGTTAAAGCTCTACAAGGGCAACATCATCAAGGCAGGCACAACTTCTCCGTACTCACTCTACAATGAGAAGATCGCTTCATTCACAACCGGAGATCTTTACGATCACCACGACGCAGAAGGCTTCATCAACCTGTTCGGTCTTTCATGTAAGGTTCGTGCAATGAAGATGCAGGAAGTTGCAAACAAGAATAAGTAAGAATAAATGCAGGCTCAAATAATACTCATCATCTACATACTGGCCGTCAATCTGCTCGGATTCTTCCTAATGGGGATCGATAAGCAGAAAGCAAGGAAACGTGCTTTCAGGATACCTGAAGCTACGCTCTTTACCGTTGCCATAATAGGCGGCAGCTTAGGTTCGATAATCGGGATGCATCTTTTCAGACATAAGACCAGACACTGGTATTTCCTGTTTGGAATGCCCGCGATCCTTTTAATTCAGATCATATTTGTACTGTTTTTGAAGTTCGGACCTATAGATGTGTTATTCTTCTAAAAAAATAAGCCCATAAAGATCATTGATCTTTGTGGGCTTTGCTTTTGTCCTAAAATCATATTAGAAGATTTATCTTTATCTCTACAAAAGAACTATAATTGGTGAAATCAGCGCAATTATGTATAACAAAACGAGCTGAACACCATTCAGCTCGTTAATTATCTTACACTAAAATGATACGATCAGGCCGCCGTTATCGGTTAAAAGAGAGTTGAATCCGGATGCGCTCATTATAAATATGTTCTTTAATCCGGTCTTTTCCATGAGCATGTCTCTTAACCTCTCAGCATCGATAAGATTGTTGCAGTGGGTTATGAAGATCTTTGTCTGCTCGGAAGCATCCTTAAGAGTTGCTGCCAGGTTGTCTACCATCTGGGAGAAGCTCTCCTTCAAGCAGATCTTCGGGGTATCCTCGTTCTCGTCCTTGTTTTCTCTTATAAGGACCGATTTGATGTTTGTTGCCTTCTCGACTATATCCTTTATCTTATCAAGTCTTATATTCTTGTATACGGCCTCAAGATCATTCATGATGATCACGCTGCGCATATGGTCTCGCAAGTTTGTGAGGCTCTTTTTGATCTCCTCTCCGCTTACACCCTTTTCTTCAAGTTCAAGGGCAAGGATGGCCAGCTGTCCTTCGGCGCCTGCTAAATTCTTTGAGTCTATAACGAATATCTCCTTGTCATCATGAGCATCCTCGTAGAGCTTCTTTGCTATCATCGCTGAAAGATAGCATCCGCTGAGCTTTGCTGATATCGTTATTATATAAACACGTTTCTGATCGCCCTCGGCTATGCTGTTATAGAATACATCGGGAGAAGGACATGCAGAACTCGTAAATGTCTTTGAATCCACTATCCTCTCAAGTAAGCTCTTTGTATTTATGTCCGAACCGTCTCTGAGCGGAACGCCGTCTATCTCTATCCTGAAGGGTATCAGGCTTATCCTTTCATCATTTGAATACTGAGCCGGCAGTTCACAGCTGCTGTCCGCTATTATCTTATACTGTGCCATAATGATCACTGTCCTTTTATGTCTGTATCGTTTTTTGTTTTGAAAACAATTATATGTAGTTTTTAAAACTACATTCAGTATAGCATCACAATTGGTGTTTGTAAACATACATAAGCATCATTTTTCAATATTTTTCTTAATTGTTACAAAAACTTCAAACATATGTTAAAATAGCGCTTATGAAATACATATTTTAGGAGGTATCACAATGATAAAGAAAATTTCTACAGATAAAGCACCCGCAGCTATCGGCCCTTATTCACAGGCCGTTATAGCAGATAAGTTACTGTTTGCTTCAGGTCAGATCCCGATCGATCCCGCAACAGGCAATATCACGGGTACGACCATAGAGGAGCAGGCAACCCAGGTATGCAAGAACATAGGAGCCATTCTCATTGAAGCAGGCTGCGGATATGAGAATGTTGTAAAGACAACCTGTTTCCTTGCCGATATGGCCGATTTTGCCGCATTTAACGGTGTATATGAGAAATACTTCACCCAGAAGCCCGCACGCAGCTGTGTGGCTGTTAAACAGCTTCCCAAGGACGTTCTGTGCGAGGTAGAGGTTATAGCAAGCCTTTATTGATGATCCATGAAGAAACAGCTTAAAGGTACGATACAACTTACGCTGACAGCTCTTATATGGGGTGTCGCATTTGTCGCTCAGAGTGTCGGGATGGATCATGTTGGACCCTTTACCTTCACATGCTTAAGGTTTATCCTGGGAGCGCTCTTTCTTATCCCTTTCATATATTTTAATAAGGGAGATAAAACGATACGCGACGGATTGATAAGGAATAATACCATAAAAGGCGGAATACTGTGCGGCATATTTTTGGTCAGTGCGACACTGTTTCAGCAGTACGGCATCATATACAGCAGTGTGGGAAAGGCAGGCTTTATAACATCCCTGTATATAATAATCGTACCGTTTCTAAGTGTCTTTCTGCACAAAAGAATCGGTCTTAACGAATGGATCAGCGCACTCATTGCCGTAGCCGGTTTCTACATCATGAGCATCAGCGGACATACAGGCATAGGCAAAGGTGACATACTGCTGCTTATATGCGCATTTTTGTTTTCCATGCAGATCATGACGATAGATTCATTCATCGATCATGTTGATCCCGTTGCGATGAGCTGTGTGCAGTTTATCGTAAGCTTTGTTATCGCAGGAGCGGGTATGTTCATCCTTGAAAGACCGTCTGTTGATGATATGATCGCAGCAGCGGCCCCGATACTGTACGCCGGTATCATGTCAAGCGGTGTCGGTTACACCCTGCAGATGATCGGACAGAAAAACCTAAATCCTACACCTGCTTCGCTTTTGATGTCGCTTGAGAGCGTATTTTCCGCCGTTGCGGGATATCTGATACTAAAGCAGGTCTTGAGCACCAGGGAGATGATCGGCTGCATACTTGTATTTGCAGGTGTCATACTTGCTCAGATAAAGACCAAAAAAGAATGATCTCATTTAAAAAGGACAATGGCGTTAACCATTGTCCTTTCTTTTAGGCATAGCTTTTTATTTTGCGAATGTTTTGTAGTACTCCTCTAAAACTTCTTCAAGATGTTCAAAAAATTTCTTCATAAAGATCGCCTCCTTCTCACATATTGAATCTGTATCGTTATTTTGAACTTCCCCTTGTTTCCTTTTCTGATTTTATAGTAACTCCTTGAAATGATATTGTAAAATACATATAATGGTGGTACAGATATACCTTTTGGGTATAGGTTGTTATTCTTAAAAAAGGGGTTCAAACATGGAACTGAGACATATAAGATACTTCCTTGCCGTTGCCGAGGAAGGCAGCTTTACAAAGGCTTCCCAGAAGCTTAATATCGCACAGCCGCCTCTGAGCCGTCAGATACGCGATCTCGAAGAAGAGCTTGATACACAGCTTTTTGAAAGAAAGGCAAGAGGACTTGCCCTTACGGAATCCGGTGAGAGATTTCTTTTGTATGCTTCAAGGATACGCCAGCTTGCGGATCAGTCCTTTGAGGATATAAAGGAAATGAACGAAGGTCTTACAGGTACTCTTTACCTGGCAACGATAGAAGGACATGCGCCTTCGCTGTTCGCTGACTGGATAGCTGAATTCAAAAAGAGATATCCTCTTGTCGAATATGAACTGTGGAACGGCAACACAGATGACGTTGTAAAGCGCATACAGTCGGGGCTGAGCGATATAGCGGTCATAACCTCCCCTTACGACGAGGAAGGTCTTGACGGAAAAGTCATATACAGGGAACCATGGGTAGCAATGATACCCTCAACGCATCCGCTCGCTAAGCAAAAGAAGGATTCAATAGAACTTGAAATGCTTGCTCCCTATGAGCTTATAATACCCTCCAGACAGTCAAGAAAACAGGAGATAGAAAACTGGTTTACGCCAACCGGCAAGGAGCCGAAGATCTTCTGCAGGATAGCCCATATGCTTAATGCTTACGAGCTTACCGCAAAAGGTGTGGGGATTGCCATCTACCCCGCTTCCGCTGCCAGATATGTATCCGATGACGTTGTGATAAAGCGTATTGTATCTCCCGATGTCTATGCGAGCTACGTGCTCGTAAGAAGCGCCGAAAGGAAGCTTGGCAAGGTAGCGGATGAATTCTGGAACATGCTTAACGAAGACTAAAAAAGAGCTCTCAGTATTGAGAGCTCTTTGCTTCGTTTTATTACTTATTTGATCTCGCTGTGGTATTCCTGCAATGACTTGGGCTTGCTTCCTGCATTTGCCTTGATGTAGTGGATACCCTCTGCTGTTGCTCTTGCAGCAGCTACTGTTGTCACATAAGGAACCTTTGCCTTGATGGCTGCCTTACGAAGGTAACTGTCATCATGAACACTGCTCTTTCCGATAGGTGAGTTGATGATCAGATCTATGTCTCCGTTTGTGATCATATCATTGATATTGGGTCTTCCCTCGTAGATCTTGTTAACGAACTGAGCGTTTACTCCTGCTGCAGTCAAGACATCGCATGTACCGCCTGTTGCAAGGATCTTGAATCCGTCAGCCTCGAGACTCTTTGCAACATCAACAACTTCCTGCTTGTCCTTTCCGTTAACGGAGATGAGTGCTGTTCCTTCAAGAGGAAGTTTTGACTGGATAGCTTCCTGAGCCTTGAAGAATGCTTCACCGTATGACTTTGAAAGTCCGAGTACCTCACCTGTTGAACGCATCTCGGGTCCGAGTATCGGGTCAACTTCAGGGAACATGTTGAACGGGAATGCAGCTTCCTTTACGCCGTAGTAAGGTATTGTTCTCTCACCGAGTGACTGAACGGAGAACTCTTCTCCTGTAAGTTCTGCGGTGATGATCTGTGTTGCAAGAGGTACCATTCTGATGTTACATACCTTTGATACGAGCGGTACTGTTCTACTTGCACGGGGATTAGCCTCAAGCACGTATACCTTGCCGTTTTCTATAGCATACTGCATGTTCATAAGACCCTTTACATGCATCTCTTCTGCGATCTTTCTTGTATACTCCTTGATCGTCTTTACATTCTCCTCGGAGATGTGGACTGAAGGGATGATACAAGCCGAATCTCCGGAATGAACTCCGGCAAGCTCTATATGCTCCATAACAGCGGGTACATATGCATGCTTTCCGTCTGCTATCGCATCTGCCTCACACTCAAGAGCGTGATTTAGGAATCTGTCTATAAGGATGGGTCTGTCAGGTGTTACACCTACAGCCGCTGCCATGTATTCAGCCATCTGATCGTCATCGTATACGACTTCCATGCCTCGACCGCCGAGTACGTATGAAGGACGAACCATAACGGGATATCCGATCTTGTTTGCGATCTGTTTAGCTTCTTCAACGGTTACTGCCATTCCTGATTCAGGCATGGGTATTTCGAGCTTATCCATCATGTCACGGAACAGATCTCTGTCTTCTGCAAGGTCGATGACTGCAGGAGATGTACCAAGGATCTTGACACCGTTCTTTTCAAGCTCTGCAGCAAGGTTAAGAGGAGTTTGACCGCCAAACTGAGCGATAACACCGAGAGGCTTCTCTTTCTTGTAGATGCTTAAGACATCCTCGGTTGTAAGAGGCTCGAAGTAGAGCTTGTCTGATGTATCGTAGTCTGTTGAAACAGTCTCGGGGTTACAGTTAACGATGATGGTCTCAAAGCCAAGCTTCTTTAATGCCATTGCAGCATGTACGCAGCAGTAGTCAAATTCGATACCCTGACCTATTCTGTTGGGACCGCCGCCAAGGATCATGATCTTCTTTCTGTCAGATACGGGATCCTTATCCTCTGAATTATATGTTGAGAAGTAGTAAGCGCTGTCTTTGGTACCTGATACATGTACGCCTTCCCATGCTTCCTCTACTCCTATTGCTATTCTTCTGTTTCTGATATCCTCTTCGGGTATCTCTAAGATCTTGCTTAAGTACTTGTCTGAGAAGCCGTCCTTCTTAGCCTGTGTAAGAACATCGTCAGCAGGCATCTTGCCTTTGTTCTTTATGAGTTCTTCCTCTTCCTCAACAAGTTCCTTCATCTGCTCGATGAAGTATGTCTTAACCTTTGTAAGCTCATGTATCTCTTCAACGGTAGCACCTTTTCTGAGTGCTTCGTACATAACAAAATGTCTCTCGCTCGAAGGAGTGATGAGTTTCTTAAGGAGCTCTTCCTTTGTAAGAGAATCGAAGTTCTTTACATGACCGAGTCCGTATCTTCCTGTCTCAAGAGAACGTATAGCCTTCTGGAATGCCTCCTTGTAGTTCTTACCGATGCTCATTACTTCGCCGACTGCTCTCATCTGAGTGCCAAGCTTGTCTTCAACACCTTTGAACTTCTCGAATGCCCAGCGGGCGAACTTGATAACAACGTAGTCTCCGTCGGGAACATACTTATCAAGTGTTCCGTACTTACCGCACGGTATATCCTTAAGAGTAAGACCTGTTGCGAGCATAGCGGATACGAGTGCTATCGGGAAACCTGTTGCCTTTGAAGCAAGAGCTGAAGAACGTGATGTTCTGGGATTGATCTCTATTACGATGATACGACCGTCCTTGGGGTTACGTGCAAACTGTACGTTTGTTCCGCCGATGACCTGTACCTTGTCAACTATGCTGTATGCCTGTCTCTGGAGTTCCTTCTGAACATCCTCGGGGATAGTAAGCATTGGTGCCGAACAGAATGAATCACCTGTATGAACACCGATTGGATCGATATTCTCTATAAAGCATACGGTAATCATGTTGCCTTCAGAGTCTCTTACGACTTCGAGCTCAAGCTCTTCCCATCCGAGAACCGACTCCTCAACAAGGACCTGTCCTACAAGGGAAGCCTGAAGTCCTCTTGCACATACCGTCTTTAATTCTTCTTTATTGTAAACAAGGCCACCGCCTGCTCCGCCCATGGTGTATGCGGGACGCAGTACCACGGGATATCCAAGTCTGTCTGCTATCTCAAGTGCCTCATCAACGGAATATGATACATCAGATCTGGCCATTCCTATGCCGAGCTCGTTCATGGTGTTCTTGAACTCTATTCTGTCCTCGCCTCGCTCGATGGCATCAACCTGTACACCTATTACTTTTACTCCGTACTTGTCAAGTACTCCGGCCTTGTAAAGCTCAGAACATAAATTAAGCCCGGACTGTCCTCCTAAGTTAGGAAGTAATGCATCCGGACGTTCTTTTGCAATGATCTGCTCAAGGCGGTCAACATTCAGAGGCTCGATGTATGTAACATCTGCCGTCTCGGGATCGGTCATGATAGTAGCGGGATTTGAGTTAACTAATACGATCTCATAACCCAGTTTTCTTAATGCCTTACAAGCCTGTGTTCCGGAATAATCGAACTCACAAGCCTGTCCGATGATGATCGGACCCGAACCGATAATCAATACTTTGTGGATATCTTCTCTCTTTGGCATGGTCTTCTCCTTATACTAAAATTTGTCTCTTTACTATTATATGCGACATAGGAAAAATCACAAGTGACTTTTTGCATAAAATTCAAAAAAATAAGGGTAACTTTTTGTCACCCTTATCAAATATGTCATTCAACAACCAGCTCATTTAAAAACGACTGTGATCTGGTAGCAAGTTCCGTATCGGGGAAATTCTCTACCAGTGTTCTGTAATTGGCTATCGCATTGACGTTGTCGCCCGCTTTACGGTAGGCATTTGCCAGGTTGTAGAGAGCATCAACGTTTGTATTGTCATATGCATATGCCTTGGAGAGATTCTCCACGGCCTCATCATACTGCTCGTTCTGATATGCATGCATTCCTTCGTCATAATATGTGCTTCCGACGGTGCCGCCTATCTTTGTACGGAGCATGTCGTAGACCACCCTGAAAGTCTCTGTCGAGGTATCAACAAAGCCCTCGTCTATAAGATCGAGATATCCGGCAACGGTGGCTGTATCCTCGGGATTGCTAAGATAAGCCATTGCAGCGTTTAAAAGGTTGTCCATCGAAGAAATGGTACCGCCCTCACCGGTATATGTTGCAAGCTCGGTATCGAGCTTTTCAACCCTTGCCGTAAGGGAATTCTTTTCCTGTTCGAGAGAATTGATGGTGGAGTTCTTCTCATCGAGCTGCTCACCTATCTCTTTTATCCTTGCTTCGCTCTCCTCGCTTGCGGCACTTACTCTTGCAGGCAGGATTCACAGGCATGCAACGGCAATACCGATGGCTATGCCGACTATCATGTTTACGATGGTCGATGAGAGTTTTGTCTCCCTGCCGTTTAAAGGCTGGATGATGGTCTCATTGCCTCTGTGGTATGTTATCGTATCAGCAATGCTCTTCTTTTTAACGGGAGCATTGAAATCCTCTTCTATGTCAAGAACGGCATCGGCTTCCTTTAGATACCTTAATGTCGTGGTATTGTTTACATCGATCTTTCTGCATCTTTCAAGCTCTTTTCTGGCATCTTCCCACTGCTCGTTGTTAAGATACAAAAGTGCGAGCAGCTGTCTTCCCTGCACGTGCTTGGGATTTAAAGACACTACTTTCTTAAGCTGTATGATGGCAAGATCGTAACTGCCCTGATAGCAGTAGCTCAATGCCTGGTTATACTTTTTGATGGTCTGGCTGATGGTATCCAGTCTCGACGGATTGGACTGCATCATATTAAGATAATCGTCAGCTATGTTCTTGTTGGGGCGTAAGTTTTTGCTGATTACCCACTCGCTTAATGCTGCGACATATTCGCCCATCTCAAAATACACAAGTCCCAAAAGGTTTCTTGCGTCAACGTGATTCTTATTCATCTTAAGGCACTGACGAAGCGATGCTACCGCACCCGTCAGATCCCTTACACCGGCTCTGTCCAGTCCCTCATTGTAGAAAAGGTTGGCAGAACTCATTATCTTCTTATATATACCGACTTCCGCACCGCAGTTGGTACAGAAATCGTGTTCAGTCAAAGAAGCTCCGCAATTATAGCATAACATCCTTACTTCCCCTTATTCCTGTGACTGTCCTGCAGCTCTCTCTTCCTTAATGAGGCTGACTAAAAGGTCGGCCATATCTGTCATATCCTGATTGTATATGGCATCCGTCGCTTCTTCTATCTCAAGCGAAGGATGAAATTTTTTAAGTTCTTCTTCAAAATTGATCATGATCTCTCATTCCCTGTATATTCGAGTATATCAGCAACCAGATAAAGAGATCCGCATATATAAAGCCTGTCGCCTTCCTTCAAACATTTCCTTTCAGACTCATATGCGTCCTTAACGTGCTCATATACCTTAAGTTCTATGTTTTTGTCAGTCTGACTGACAGCGGTTTCAAATATCTTTTTAAGTTCATCTATCTTTGTGGCTCTGCCTGACTTCATGGCACAGACACCGATGCTGTCAAATGCATTGCATCCTGCAAGCATCATGCTTATGCTCTCTATCCTCTTATCGTTCACGGCAGAATAGATAAGTCGGCGTTTGCCCATGCATCCGTCATCCTTAACGGAATCGATGAATGCCGCTATGCCGTCCTCGTTATGGCCTCCGTCAACAAAGATGTCTTTTTCTATCTCTTCCATCCTTCCGGGCCATATCATATCGGAAAGTCCCTCTCTTACAAAAGAAGTATCGATACTGTCCTTACCTTCCAAAACCTCTATGGTCTTTAAGGACATCAGTGCATTGAAAACCTGATAATGGGCATAACTGTGCACTGTAAACATAGCACTCTTATCATAGCCATATTTGTACGAAAAATCAATATTTTTCTTATTAAATGATGTATCGGAGGCGTTTTCTTTGCTTACGGGATACAAAGGACAATCAAGTTCCTTTGCCCTTCTTTCTATCACCTCATAGCTTTCCTTTTTATCCTTCCAGTAAATGACGGGAACGCCACTAGACATTATGCCTGCTTTCTCGTAAGCGATCTCTTTAATGGAATTACCCAGATATTCCATGTGATCCATTCCGATCTGGGTGATGATGCATGCGCTTTTTCTCATAAGGGAATTGGTAGCATCAAGTCTTCCTCCCAGTCCGGTCTCATATATGGCAACATCGACATTCTTCATTCCAAAGTATCTTACAGCCATAAAGAAGATGAATTCAAAGAATGAAGGGTGATAGTCCTCCTTTACTTTTTCACTGTTTATAAGATCAATGATGTGATTGGCACAGTCAAGAAATTCCTCTTTCGTTATCAAAACATTATTGATTCTGATCCGTTCTCTTATATTGCAAAGATGCGGAGAGGTAAAAAGACCTGTCGTCTTTTTCTGTTTCATGTATATGCTGTTTAAGAATGCACATGTGCTGCCTTTTCCGTTTGTGCCTGCCACATGGATCACCGTCCTGATATCAGGCTCTCCTACAAGTTCAAGGAACTCTTTTGTCGCAGCCATGTCATTTTTTGAAGAAAAACGCGGTATCTCCAAAATATAAGATACCGCTTCCTCATAATCATTAAATCTCTTTATGTTCATTTTGAATCTATTCCCTGGGGATCGCACGTCTCTGGATCTCGTCATCCCTGCAGATATACCTTACGTATGTCTCTTCCTTTAGGATGGCAAGTCTTGCCGCATCGATGCTTATAAGGACATTCCTGTATACATCACCCCTGATGATGATCGATGCGTTTCCTCCAAGCGACATCTTTCGTGCGATATCCTCTTTATCGCTTTTGATGCTCTTTAACTCCTCCTGCATGGAGTCTCTTCTTTTGTTTATGGAAAGTATCTTCTCACGCTGAGCGCTGTTTACGCTTCCTGCTCTTGCTCTTGCCTTGAGCATGCTCGTAAGATCGGATATTGTCTGTTCCAGGGAAGCCGCAAGTCTCTTTTCCTTCTGCTCAAGCTGTAAGAATCTCGTATAGTCTTCCTTAAGGAATCCCGCATGAAGCACAGTCCTTACTTCACTCTGGCTTCCTGCAGCATTTGCAACGATGCCTCTGAGTCCGTGTGTGTTTCCGCCTATTATATAACCCTGTTTTCCGCTGACTATAACGTTTCCGTTAGTGATTATCTCGGAATTGATTATCGAATTGGCATACACATCCTGTCCTGCTTCGACCTTTGCATGCTCTATGAAATCCGAAAAGACATTTCCTCTTGCGGATACCTTTCCTCTTCCGGCACCGGTTATTCCTCTTTGCAGGATGATGTCTCCGCCGGCATTTATCGTTGCGGCACCGACTGTTCCGTTTACAACGACATTTCTGCCCGCACGGATCAGTACACCGTTCTCGATATCACCGTTTATCACAAGGTCTCCGTAAAACTCAACCTTGCTCCTTATAAGGGTTATGTCCTCGTTGATCTCCAAAACATCGAGTATCTCGATATTGTAATCCTTCTTGCTGATCAGTCCCGTCAGCGTTGCGAAATACTCGTTGGTCTCATCGTTTCTCTCTATATGCTTGCCCCTTAAAACGGGCTGTTCCTTGGCTATCCTTGCAACCATCTCATGTCCGAGGATATCAAAGCCGTTCTTTCCCTGAACAGCGGGATGATACCTTGCTATGAGCTGGCCTTCCTTGACATTTTCAAATCTTCCGACAGCCGAATAATCGGTCGTGCCGTCTTCTCTTATCTCAGGTTTCTTGTGATCGTTTATATCAAAGAAGAACTCATAATATCCCTCCTGAGCCGGGATGAGCGGTTTACCCTCGGCTACCACAACGGGAGTATCATATACCTTATCATTAACGATTCTCATAAGTTCGTCGGTCTTTAATCCGATAACGACCTTATTGATCCTGAGCTGTCCAACCAGTTCCGAAACAGTGTATATCTCATCTTCCGGATCGGAGAGTGTCATTGTCGCACTCATACTGTCTTCGGCCACTTCAACGGTGACTTTTTTCTTGGAAACGTGCGCATCAAAATCAGCCCCACTCATATCCTTATCGACCTGCATCGGTGTGGGAGCACCTTTTTCACGGTCAGGATTGGCGTTCTTGATCTTGGCTCTCAGTTCAGCCAATTGTTCGGGAGTCAGCTTTTTGATCTCGTCCATTTGACCTGTTCCTAAAAACTGATTTACATAACTAGATGTATTATATCATCTATTTCGGCATTTTACCATAAATTATTCATAAGTTATGTTTATATATGCCTGTCAGATGTTTTTTGGGGTCGTTTTGCTTTATCCAAGCTTATCTATCTGCTTGTTGACCTCATCGAGCATCTGTTTGTATTTGTCGAGTTTTGCTCTCTCCTCATCAACCTTTGCCTGAGGAGCTTTTGATATGAATCTCTCGTTTGCGAGCATTCCCTCACAGCGGGCTATCTCGGAATTTAAACGATCCTGTTCCTTCTTAAGTCTTACCTTTTCCTGCTCGATATCTACAAGATCGGAGAAAGGCATATAGATGTTTGCGCCTGCGATAACAACGCTTACCGCATCATCCGCGATACCGGTCATATCAGCCTGTACACAGATGCTCTCTGCTGATGCGAGAGATCTGAAGAACAGCTCGCCTTCCTCAAACACTGCCCTTGTATCGGCATTATCACTTACAACATAAACTTTTGCCTTGCGTGAAGGAGCAACGTTCATGCTGGTCCTGACATTTCTGATGCCTCTTACCGCTTCCTTTATCGTCTCTATTGCAAGCTCTTCTTTCTTAAAGCTCTTTGCCTCATCATATACGGGCCATGAAGAGATCATTATCGATTCCTCTTCATCCTGAAGCGTACAGAAGATCTCTTCCGTTACGAAAGGCATGTAAGGATGGAGCATCTTTAATGCGTCTATCAAAACAGTTTTAAGTGTATAAAGTGCCGCATTCTGGCTCTTTAGATTATCTGCCTCATAGAGTCTGGGTTTTACCATCTCTATGTACCAGTCACAGAACTCATCCCAGATAAAGTCATATACCTTCTGAACCGCGATACCAAGTTCAAACTTATCCATGTTTTCGGTCGCATCACGTACAACATCGTTAAGCTTGCTTATGATCCACTTATCAACCGGTTCAAGATCCTCTGCTGCGGGTTTTGTTATGGTCTTGCCTTCCATGTTCATCATTATGAAACGGCTTGCATTCCATACCTTGTTTGCAAAGTTTCTGCTCGCCTCAACTCTCGACATGTAGAAACGCATATCGTTACCGGGAGCATTACCCGTGATCAGAGTGAGTCTTAATGCATCTGCACCGTACTTGTCTATTATCTCAAGAGGATCGATACCGTTTCCGAGCGACTTGCTCATCTTTCTTCCCTGATCGTCTCTTACAAGTCCGTGGAAGAGAACTGTCTTAAACGGCTTCTCGCCCATCTGCTCATATCCTGAGAATATCATCCTGATAACCCAGAAGAAGATGATGTCATAACCCGTTACAAGAACATCTGTGGGATAGAAATACTTAAGATCCTCCGTCATTTCAGGCCATCCGAGTGTTGAGAAAGGCCAGAGTGCTGATGAGAACCATGTATCGAGTGTATCGGGATCCTGCTCGAAATGTGTACCGCCGCACTTCGGACATGTATGGGGTTCTTCTTTTGCAACAACGATCTCGCCGCAGTCCTTGCAGTAGTATGCAGGTATCCTGTGACCCCACCACAGCTGACGCGAGATACACCAGTCACGAATGTTGTCTGTCCAGTTAAAGTAAGTCTTTTCCATTCTTTGAGGAATGAGCTTGATGTCGCCGTTCTTTACAGCCTCAACCGCAGGCTTTATGAGCTCATCCATCTTAACGAACCACTGTGCCTTTATAAGAGGCTCGATAGTAGTCTTGCATCTGTCATGAGTACCTACGTTATGGCTGTAGTCCTCGATCTTTACAAGAAGACCAAGCTCGTCAAGTTCCTTAACGATCGCATCTCTTGCCTCGTAGCGATCCATGCCCTCAAACTTTCCGCCGTTTTTGTTTATGGTCGCATTATCATTCATTATATTTACTTCGGGCAGATTGTGACGTTTTCCTACCTCAAAGTCGTTAGGGTCATGAGCGGGTGTGATCTTAACTACACCTGTTCCAAACTCCATATCAACATAATCATCTTCAACAACAGGGATGGCTTTGTTTACCAAAGGAAGCCATACCTGTCTGCCGTGAAGATATGTATATCTCTCATCCTTGGGATTTACCGCAACAGCGGTATCACCCAGCATTGTCTCAGGTCTTGTTGTAGCAAATGTCAAAAATTCCGTTTTGCTGGGATTGCCGTTTTCATCAACGAGAGGATACTTGATATGCCAGAAATGGCCTGCCTGCTCCTCATATTCAACCTCGGCATCGGAGATAGATGTATTACATACAGGACACCAGTTGATTATCCTGCTGCCTTTATATATCCATCCTTTCTCATGCATCTTTATGAAGACTTCCGTAACGGCCTTGTTGCATCCCTCGTCCATGGTGAAGCGCTCTCTGTCCCAGTCGCATGAGCTTCCCAGCTTCTTTAACTGGTTGATGATACGTCCGCCGTATTCCTTCTTCCAGTCCCAGGCTCTTTCTAAAAACTTCTCTCTTCCGAGATCGTTCTTGTCAATGCCTTCCTTCTTAAGTGTCTCAATGATCTTTACTTCTGTAGCGATAGAGGCATGGTCTGTTCCCGGCTGCCACAGCGCATTGTATCCCTGCATTCTCTTATATCTGATGAGGATATCCTGCATCGTATTGTCAAGCGCATGACCCATATGAAGCTGTCCCGTGATGTTCGGAGGCGGGATGACTATCGTAAATGGAGTCTTTGAATGGTCAACCTCTGCATGGAAGTACTTCTTTTCCATCCAGTTCTTGTATATCCTGTCCTCCATCTGTTTAGGGTCATAATTCTTTGCAAGTTCCCTGCTCATATTCGTTCTCCTTTTCTTCAAATAAAAAAGCCCTTTGATGTATTTACACCAAAGGGCGATCAAAACTCTGTTCGCTGTACCACCTTTGTTTATGATCATGTCACCATGATCACCTCTGCAACTTCTCCCTAGAAAAGTCTCATCCTGTAACGGGGATGGGTCGTGAAGCCCTACTTTTGAACTTTAGTCCTGTTCAGGCCACCGGCTCGGAAGCTACCTTCACCACTCCATGTCATAAACCCCTTCCAGCCTTGAGGGTTCTCTCTGAATGACGGTCTGTGGCTACTCCTCTTCGTCATAGCTTTTAGTTATGCTGTTTTGTAAAGAATATATCATCCATATCCTTTTTGTCAACAGTTATCTGAAATACATACCCATCAGATACTCAACTCTCTTCCTTGTATAGTCAGCACCTGTTCCGTACTCGACCATAGGCTGCATGCTGCCGCCTTCGAAATCTTCTCCGGCAGTCTTTACAGCTGCTTCCTTTTCCTTGATCCACTGCTTCTGCTCATCGGTAAGATCAAGCATAGTATCCTCATCAAGGGTATTTCTTAAATATCCCCAGATGCTGTTAAGAAGTGTATCCCAGAGCTGATATTCTTCAAATGCAGTCTGATTCATGGTCTGCTGGTCCATGTTTCCCTTGGCAAAAAGCTCATCTATTTCCTTTTGTCTTGTGCAGGCATCATCATAGCTCTTAAGCAAGCTGTCCTGGTCTACAGCATCCTCGGAATTTACATTGCTCATATCCGGATCGCCGTTATCGCTTATGTTGCAGTTGATCTGCTTAACTTTTCTGTTTGCAAATTTATTATACTGATTGTTCTCAAATTTGCAGTCAGTGAATGTCACATCCGAATACTCGGAAAGTTCAACAAAGTAGCATGTACTGTATTCGGGCTCTATGTAGTTATTCTTAAACAGACAGTTATCAAAGCTTATGTCATAGCATGATTCCACGCAGATCATTGACATATCCTTGCTGTCTCTTAATGTACAGTTGTTAAAATGAGCGTTGTATACGTATGTCAGATCCACAAGGCCGTATGTACACTCATATATATCTGTGTCAGTCACCTCAAGGTTTTCGATCGAATATGCCTGTATTCCGTAAGTTCCGCAGCCGTAAAGATTACACTTGTCTATCTTTACGCCGTTGCCGCTTGAGAATTCCAGGACGCTTCCGCTGCAGTATCCGGGCTCAACATTGTGTCCTGCGGTCACTCCTCTGAACGTTATATTTGTAATGCTTTCAAACTTCATGACCGGATCATAAGCCTCGTCAACGCAGAGTAAAACATTTGCTCCGTCCTTTGCTTCTATGCATAAGTTTGAGACACCGTTTACTATATATGCTCCGTAATCGCAATATACATTTGGATTTTGTACTCTTGATTCGTCTACAGCAGAGAAGTCATATGTTCCCGCCTCGAGCAGTATCTTTGTATTGTTGGCTATATTATTTAAAAGGTCCTCGGCATTTGATACCGTAACGGTATTGAAGTATCTTATGCTCTCTCTGTCTTCAAGTCTCGGATCGCTCTTTCTGTAATATACATCAGTGCTGACAGAGTAATAATATTCATCGGTTCCTTTATTTCCGTCAGTGTATACGCTGACACCTATTAGCGTATCATTGTCTGTCAGAGTAAATCTTTTTTTCATCGGGCTGTATTCATCTGACTCCTCCTCGAAAGGATCGGTAAATGTCACGCACCATTCCTTGTTCTCACATCCCTCGTAAGCTGCTTCTTCAAGGTATTTAAGCTCATTGCCGTAGAATCTGTAATCCGATTCAAATCCGCCCATCCTGTAGTCTGCTATGAGCTTTCCGTCCTTTTTTGTGACTCTCATGAGAGATGTCTGCGAATACGGATCATCGCTCATGCTGACTCCGTCATAGCTTTCGCCGTCCGTGCCGTATTCCGAATGGTAGATGTTATATACCATCTCCCATTCACCCTCCATGGGATCGGCCTTTGTAGTAACCTCTGCCTTATCGGGCTTGTCAGGCTTTTTTGTATCCGACTCATCGTCATCGGAATCGTCCTGTTCTTCTATCTGCTCGTCATCCGTATCTTCATCCTTTGATCCGCATCCGCCAAAAGCAAACACGAGCATGATTGCGATCGCGATGAGTGCTATTTTCTTCTTTATATATGTATATCTTTTCATAACCTCATTTCCTCCCTTTTTGATTCATATATTATAATGTAAGATCTATATCAAGTTCAACCGGGCAGTGATCGGATCCGAAAACATCGGTATGGATCTTTGCATCCTTCAGTTTTTCGTTCAGATCATCTGATACGATAAAATAGTCGATCCTCCATCCGGCATTCTTTTCACGTGACTTAAACCTGTATGACCACCATGAATATATGTCAGTTTTGTCAGGATAAAAATATCTGAAAGTATCGGTAAATCCCGCAGCAAGAAGCTCAGTCATCTTCGAACGCTCCTCATCGGTAAATCCGGCATTATGGTGATTGGTCTTAGGATTCTTAAGATCTATCTCCTTGTGCGCAACATTCAGATCACCGCAGAAGATCACAGGTTTTTTCTTCTTAAGCTCACAGAGATATGCTCTGAAGTCATCCTCCCAGTGCTGTCTGTATTCAAGTCTTTCAAGTTCCTGCTTTGAATTGGGAGTATATACCGTGATAAAAAAGAACTCATCATACTCAAGCGTTATGACTCGGCCTTCATGATCGTGTTCTTCAATCCCCATGCCGTATGTTACGTTTAAAGGCTGCTTCCTTGTAAAGATCGCAGTTCCGCTGTAGCCTTTCTTTTCGGCATAATTCCAGTACTGGTAATACCCCTTAAGATCAAGATCTATCTGGCCTTTTTGCAGCTTTGTCTCCTGCAAGCAGAAGATATCCGCATCCAGTCTGTTAAAATCCTCAATGAAATTCTTGTCAACACAGGCTCTAAGCCCGTTAACATTCCAAGATATGGCTCTCATGTTTCTACCTTTCCAATGCAGCGTTAATAACGTAATTCTACTCTATATTATGCAAAAAATCAAAGGACAATGCCTCTAAAACTATGTGATGACCTCAAGGATATTCAGTTTGTCATCCATGATGACTATATCAGCCTTCTTTCCTATATCAAGACTGCCTCTTTTTTCATATATGTTAAGTGCGATCGCAGGATTGCAGGTAACTGTCTTTATCGCGCTTTCAAGATTTATCCCTATTGAGACGGCATTTTTCATGCAGTCAAAAAGATTGCTCACACTTCCTGCAAGCATACCGTCATTTAAGAGTGCCTTTCTGCCTTTCTTAAATACCTTCTGTCCGCCAAGCTCATATTCACCGTCAGGCATTCCTGTCGCTTCCATGCTGTCACTGATAAGGATGATGCGGTCATCCCTAAGTGCTTTAAATGTATTTCTGACAACCGCGGGATGAACATGCTGCGTGTCGCATATCAGTTCTGCGAATACATCCTTGCTGTCCATAACAGCCTCTACGCATCCGGGTTCTCTGTGGTCAGTCCTAGTCATCGCATTGTACAGATGGGTTGCATGTCTGGCACCAGCATTTATCGCATCTATTGCCTGCTGATAACTCGAATTCGTATGAGCTATGGAACAGACAACCCTGTCTTTGTTTGATGCTATGAAGTCGATAGCGTTCCCGGTTTCCGGAGCTATCGCGACCACCCTAATATTGTCTCCCGATTCTTTAAATAACATCTCAAAGAGTTCGCAGTCGGGGTTTTTAATGAAACGCCTGTCCTGGGCTCCTGCTTTCTCACAGGAAATAAAAGGCCCTTCCAGATAAAGGCCGACTATACCGGGAATGCTTTTGACAGCCTCCTTTATGCAATGACATATGTCGACAAGCTTTTGTTTGGGCAGAGTCATGCTCGCAGGGCAAAACGAAGTGATCCCGTGATCTCTTTCATACTCAGCCATATGCGCAAGACTTTCATATGAAGCATCACAGGTATCAAAAGACATGCATCCGTGCATATGCATATCGATAAGTCCAGGTATTATGAGCCTTGATTTTTGATCATCAGTAAGCATGTTCTCATCAATAAGCTTGATATCCGTGATTATACCTTTATCGATGACTACTTTTCCCGGTACAAATCCGTCTTTTATTGTAAATACTCTTCCTGTTATCTCTCTCATGTTAATGATTATAGCATCTTTGAATGAACGTAAAAAGGGACGTGCCTGGCACGTCCCTAAGATTGCATTTATTTAGTTGTTCTCAGGCATTATAACTGCTGCGATGATGTAAGCAAGTATTCCGGAACCGCCCATCAGTGAAAATGCTATCCATAAAAGTCTTACAACTGTGGGATCAACGTTAAAATATTCTCCAAGGCCTCCGCATACTCCGCATATTACTCTGTTTGTGCATGATTTCTTTAATTCTTTCATATTTAATACCTACCTTTCTTTTTATCAGTCTTCTGTAAATGTTATATCGATATTACCCATTCCGCATTCGATTTCGTACTCTGATTCCATTTCACTGCCTTCTTCGATCTCGTTTACAAAACCGCTCTTGCTTTCACCGTTGAATGTGATATTTCCCATAGCGGCTTCAAGATCAAGCTGATGGTTTTCAGACTTGTCAATGAGCTCAAGAGTTATATTGCCCATGCCGCACTCGGCATCAAGATCATCCTCTATCACACCGGTGAAGTGGACATCTCCCGCTCCGCATTCAAGATTAAGATCCTGCAACTTGGCATTTTTAATTGTAAGGCTGCCGGCTGCAACCTTCAGTTCGGTGTAGTTGCTGCTCAAAAGATCTCCGATGGTAACGTCTCCGGCTCCTGCCGAAACCTTGAGATTGCTGCAGATAAGAGAATCTATCTCCATATCCGTTGCTCCCATCTCAAGCTTTACGCTGTCAAAGTCCTTTCCTTTCGGTATGGCGATTGTGACATCGCTCTTTCCGTTTACATTGCCCTTTATCCTCAGCTGTAAGCTACGGGATGTGTCATCGCTGGCATAGCTTGCGTTTTTGATAGTAACATTGATGTTGTTATCAGTTGTATTATCTACTATCTTGACGTCTGATGCTCCTACTTCAAAGTCCAGATTACTTATGTACTCGGATTTGAACGACAGAGTATAATCCCCCTCTTTACTCATGTTGCCAAGCGAATCGTATCCGACAGCCAGTCCGTTTCTAAGATCCATGTAAGGGCTGTTATCCGTAATCTCAAGAGCTGCGGCCCAGCCTCCCATTCCGAATCCTATTGCGCACATTACAGCACCGGCCAGTATCAGTCCTGCAGCACTTGCAAGTGCAACCTTTGTAGATACCTTCATACCGTTACTCCCCCCTTTCTATATGAACTTAATTTTGATATCACTGCTCCTATAAGCTTTGCGATCAGTCTGAATAATGCAGGAACAACCTTTGTTATAACTATGGTTCCTGCCATAGTCAAGAGTATTCCTATTCCTGCCACTAAGAGTCCTATACCGGTTATCAGTATACCGCCGGCCGGTATTGAGAACATACCGGGTATTCCGACTAAAAGTATGATCACTCCGCATACTATGCATCCGATACCTGCGATAGCGATGGAAAAAATCGCTGCTCCTATTCCTATCGATACTCCGATCAAAGCGGCAAGCAGTCCAAAGAATACCGGAACCCAGATCGGTGCTGCGAGTACCAGCAGGATTATCATCAGAAGCGACATTCCCTGTCCGTTTCTTCTTGTTGTAAAACCTCTGTCATCGCTGTTTGGTATTGTATTGGCCACCTCGTCCTTATAACCGGGGCCGTAGCCGCTAAATCCTGTCTCGGTGAATTCACCGACGCTCTTGTCCGAATCTCTTAATCCTGCCTTTATCATGAAAGCGATCTTTTCCGGACTCTCAAGTTCTTTTAATATAGTAGATTCGTTTTCTACTCCGGCATCCTCAAAGTAATCCTCATAGTATTCAAGAGCTTCATCTCTCTCAACTGCCGGGATATCTCCGAGAAGCTGCTTCAATTCTGCAAGGAATTGCTGTTTATCCATGTATTCTCCCCTCCTCAAAAAGATATGTAACCTTTTTTGAATATGAATGCCATTCTGTATAGTACATCTTTAACATCGCGCAACCTTTTTCCGTGATCTTGTAATATCGGCGATTTCTACCGGCATGTTCCTTGTCGTAGACTTCAAGGCACTCGTCCTTTTGCAGTCTTCGAAGCACCGGGTAGAGTGTGGATTCCGAAAGCTCTATGACCGTTCTGACTTCCTGCGTTATCTTGTATCCGTAGGTGCCTTCTTCATCCTTGCTTACTATAGCCAGTACTATGGCATCCAGAAGTGCAGATCCTGTGTTAAAGACCATATTTAAATCTCCCTTCTGTTTAATCCCTGTATGCTATACGATGTATAATATCGTTTTCTGAACATACTATACATCATATAATATTGGATGTCAATACATATATTTTGCTTTTTTTAACAAAATAAAATCCCTTAATCCGCCATACGTGTTAAAATATAAAAAACAGCGAAACGGAGGGGTTATATGATCACTGTTAGTGTATGCATGATAGTAAAGAATGAAGAGAGCTGTCTCGAAAGATGCCTCAAAAGCCTTGTGCCTGTGGCAGACGAGATCATTGTCGTAGACACCGGTTCATCAGACAGGACAAAAGAGATCGCAGGCAGATTCACGGACAGGATATATGATTTCGCCTGGACCGGCAGCTTTTCCGATGCACGCAACTATTCATTCTCACTTGCTGGGTGCGACTACATATACTGTGCCGATGCGGATGAGGAGCTTGATGAAGAGAACATAAAAAAGTTTATTCAGTTAAAGAGCACTCTTCTTCCCGAGATCGAGATAGTCCAGATGTATTACTGCAATCAGCTTGAGAATAATACGATATATAACTTCGACAGAGAGCTTCGTCCAAAGCTCTACAAGAGAATCCGTTCATTTATATGGAATGAACCTATACACGAGCAGGTCCTGCTAGATCCCGTCATATATGACAGCGAGATAGAAATAATACACCGTCCCGCTTCTGTTCATGCAGGAAGAGATCTTGCCAGATTTGAAAAGATGATAAATGACGGTGAGATTATATCAAAAAGACTCCTTGATATATATGTGAAAGAACTGTATATCGCTGGTGATGAGAATAATTATGCGGCTGCATATGAATACTTTGAAAAGATGTGTGACTTACCAGACCTTGATGAAGATGATCTGTTATGTGCTCTGACTATAGCACTTAAGGCAAGCATCATAGCCAACGACAAAAATAAGCAGTTTAAATATGCCCTTAGGGGAGCTGCAACAAAAGGCTGCAGTGAACTGTGCTGTGAACTCGGCAATGTCTTCTTTGAACTTAATGATTATGCCGAGGCAGCCATGTGGTATTATAACGCTGCATTTGAAACAGAGCCTCTTATTAATATAAGAAGCAAGAAGGATATCCCCCTAAATGCGATCATAGATTGCTACGAACTGATGGGTGATAAAGATAGGGCTGATGAATTCAGGGCATATCTGTAGACTCCGTTTTTATTGTAAATCTGCCGCATGCCATATAGAACAGAGCTGTTGCCGGCAGGCCTAAAAACGTATTTACATATGATATCAGTGTGGAAATACTCGAATATGTCACAAGAGTCTCCTGCCCCATCCTTGAATAGATGACAGTCCCTGCGACATTTGCAAATACCGATACTATAGCCAGTGCAACAGAGATCACTATGAGTATGATCGCTCCTGTCCTGTTTGACTCATTTTTTTCATTTTGAGACATGCCAAAGAATATCATATAGATTATCAGCTGAGTTATCATAAAGAAGAACTGCACCGGGTATACTTTGATCGCCTCATCAAGTGATGCCATAACAAATATCGGCATAAGTCTTTTCTGCATGATGATCACGATGAAAGATACGAGCACGGTCAGTATCTGAAGTACGAGTGCGATAGTTGTCAATATCCTGGTATTATTTTTCATGATCATTTTCTCCTTTGCAAAAATTATAATACACCTTTTATAAATATTTCGATACCTATTCCTATCAGAATGATCCCTCCAAGGATCGATGCCTTTGAGGCAAGCCTTGTCCCGAATCTCTTTCCTATCATAAGACCCGCAAAACATATGATAAAGGTAACGACTCCGATGATAACGGCGCAGACAAATGCAGATAAAAATCCGTATTCTGCGATCGTAAAGCCGACAGAAAGCGCATCTATCGAAGTTGCTATTCCCTGTATGATCAAGGCGCTAAAGCCAACCTTTGACTTCTCATCATCTTCATCATCATCCTTTATCCCCTCTAATAACATCTTGCCGCCTATGAATAAAAGAAGAAGCAGTGCGATCCAGGGTATGATTTTTTCAAATGCAGTAAAATATGTGACGATCGTATGTACACATATCCACCCGATCATCGGCATCAGCCACTGAAAGATCGAAAAGACTGAGGCGATCAAAGCCATCTTATTTCTGTTCATTTTCGGTTCACTCAGTCCGTTTGCAAGTGACACCGAAAATGCATCCATTGCCAGTCCGACGCCAAGTAACATGCTGTTGAAAACAAATATTAGACTTAAGTCCATTTACGTTTTCCCTCTTTTATATGATCATCAAAAAAACCAAGTACAGCTCACTATACTTGGTCGAATCTAAATATTTCTTCATGCATAGTTTAGCTATACATGAGTCTCGCAATTTAAAACAAGCCAGGCACTTGGCCAGTATGTTGACTTGCTACGCAATGCGCTTGCTACTCCCTCATGGGATGTCTAATGAAGTCTATCATGATTATCATTTCATGTCAATTGCGGCAATGATCATCTTTTGCAGAATTCAAATATCCTGTCATAAAAGTCCTTTGCTTCCTCGAATACACCGTGTCCGAGTCCTTCATATATATAGAGCTCGCTGTCTGATATACCTTCTTTTAATTCATTTGCTGCATCGTTTCCTACAGTCTTATCATCACTGCCTGCTATGATAAGTGTAGGTGAAGTTATCTTTGACAGTTCGCTTCTTGCATCGAACTTAAGTATCGCATAAGCATTAGCCAAAAATCTATCATAGCTTTCAGGCTTTGTAAAGCTTGCGATAAGCGGAAACCATCTGCCGTTCTTTTCCAGATACTTATAAGAATACATTTTTTCTGCCGTGTCGATCATCAGCTTTTTATGATCGTTTCTTTTTGCCATATCGATCCATCCGCTTACCGCATCTATTGCAACATCGCTTGCATAAGGAGCTGTAACGGCAAGGATGAGTTTTTCAACTACTTCTGGATGATTTATCGCGATATACTGCGCGATCATTCCTCCCTGGCTCACTCCGCATATATATGCCTTTTTTATGGAAAGCTCATTCATTGCCTTAACCTGATCATCTGCCATGTCGCTTATGCTGTAACCCTCAGACATCTTATTTTTGCGGCTGAACATGTAGACTGTGTATTCATCAAGATATTTTCTGTACGGGACCGATAATATGCGCGCCTTTCCCTTGACTGTGGCAAGCCCGTCCGAAAGCCCGGGAAGAACTACAAGCTTTTTATCCCCTCTGCCGAATATCGCGCAGTACATTTGGGTATCGCCGATTTTTATACATTCATTTCTGTAAGTTGTCTTCATTTATATGATCCTTTCTCTTCCTTATATTACAGGCCGTTTTTTAATACGCCTAAGTATTCCTTGAGCTTACTGATATATTCTCTTTCAAGCTCATCTATATCGCGCTCTGTCGATACATTCTCTAAAAAAGCTCTGTTGAATCCCTCAAGCACCCACTGCAAAATATCCCCTGCCTTTTCTTTGTCGTTTTTAATGCATGATAGATCTACTTCACTTAGAAGCTCATGATATATATCACTGCTCTTTTTACCGTATCTGCCAATAATCTTTTTTGAGATATCAGGATCGTCTTCTGAAGCTACCCCTATGATGAATCTTCCCTTAACCGGATTTTTTGCATACCATGATATCTCGGCTGTAGAATACTCGATCACTCTTTCATACAGATCTTTGGAAAGACTGCTTATCTTATCTGACATATCCCTGGCCATTTCAGCCATCACAGTATCTATAAGGAAGAAATACAGATCCTCCTTGTTTTCAAAATATTTGAAAAGACTCCCCTTGCTTATAGCGCATTCCTTAACGATCCTGTTTGTCGAGCTGTTTTCATATCCGTGTACAGCAAAATCTGCGATGGAAGCGCTTATTATCCTGTCCTGTTTTTGCTTATCAAGTTCAAAAAAGAGTTTATTTGGCATATGCTCTCCTGTTTTTTCTTTTTGGATGACCACGTGGTCATCCACCGACCAAAATATATAGTGACCACCCGGTCACTATATTCATGTTACATTATTGATCGATAGTTGTCAACATATATTTGATCCTGTATTAAAACAGCGAAAATGCGGAACATATACCGGAAAAGATATTTGCTATCGCATGTATGCACCAGCTTGGAAGTATTGATCCGTCAGCTTTCTTCTCATTCGTATAACCCATAAACCAGCCGATAGCACCGGTAAATAAAATGACGATGATAGCCAAGAGCACGCCCACCGAAGAAATAAACATGATCCCGTGCATCAGTCCAAACAGCAGAGCCTGTATCGCATTTCCCGCATTAAACCCAAACCTGTTTGAAATCCTCTTTAACAAAAAGCCCCTAAACAGGATCTCTTCCGGTAAAGCGGTATTAAATATCGCATATATGAGTATCGCAGGGATCGCACTCATGCCAAGTGACGAAAAATCAGATGTCGCAGTCTCAACTCCCTTTAAAAAGATTAGTATTACAACAGACAGGATAAGAAAGGCTGCCGATATGCACACGATCCAAAGCATTGTTTTATTCTTTGAAACCTCTGCTTTCTTCAGGCCGATCCATTTAAGGAAACTGCATTCCTTTCGGGCAGTTATGAGCCACCATATAAACGGTATGATCGTAAACAGTATTATCTGTATTACACTGCTTATGAGTTTTGATATTATCAGATTCATTATATATTGCTCCTTTTTGTCTATTGATCTAGATCATCTTGTAGATCTTCTCTATGACTGCAGATTTATATTCCATGTATTTATCCATATCATAAGGATAAAGTTCTGCTCCTTTTTCCTTTATATCGCTGTACTCCTTTACAGCTTCAGGATGATTTCTTAAATAGTCCCTAAAAGCTATATGCCTCTTTAGCTCAGGCGAATCTTGTGGACAAACGTACAAATGATGTTTCCTTAGGTGTTGCTTACCCTCATATTTAAATGCTTCACGCCCTTTGATCCCAAGATCTCCTTCATGTGTATAGCCTATCTTTTCAAGGCATGCTATGGCCTTATCAAACACTGTGTAATCCCTTATGACAACATCGATGTCTATTATCGGCTTTGCAGACAGGCCTTTAACGGAAGTACTTCCCACATGCTCGATCTTTAGGGCCAGATCGTTAAGAGCTGGCTTTATCTCATCCCTGATCTTTATAAAATCCTGCTCCCAATTACTGTCGTATGGCAAGACCACTACCTGTTTTGCATTCATCATACAAGCCTCTTTACCATCAATGCGGTATCCGCATAGCTGCCGTCTTTGTATTTTGTACTGTTATGTAATTCTCCGTATTGCACAAATCCCATATCTTCATACAGTGCACGTGCGCCTGTGTTTTTAGTTACGACCTCAAGTTCTGCCTGTTCATATCCGATCTCTTTTGCGATCTTAAGAACACGCTCAAGCATCTTTCTGCCTATGCCTCTGTGACAATACTCCTCGTACAGAGCGATAGCAACGCTGCATCTGTGCCTGTATCTTATTGAACTGCCTACACTCATAAGAGAGCAGTTTCCTATATGCTTTCCACCACAAAAAGCGAGCAGGAGCAGTTCATCTTTTGATTCATTTTTTCTTTTAATGAACTCCTTTTCCTCCTCTAAGGTAAGCGTTATCTCTTCAGGTTCACATATAAGATAAGGTGATTGCGCATTTGTTATCTTTAGATAATCGATCAGGTCCTGCGAATCCTCTTCTTTAGCATTCCTAAGCAGTATTTCTTCTCCTGTCTTATCCTTAAATATCTCATTTTCTATGATCATAATTGTTACCTTCTATTCATGATAAGCATATCTCATCTCTTCCATGTTACATTCGATCTTTCCGGTAGAAACAAACCCGACGGATTCATACAGTCTCTTTGCAACTTCGTTGCCAAAAGCCACTCCTGTGTATATATCAACAGGTCCGAACCGATCCCATACATACTGCATTCCCTGTTTAAGAGCTTCTCTTCCATAGCCTTTATTCTGGAATCTCTGATCTATCATGAATTCCCACAGGGTATAGTAGCCTTTTACCTCGTAAAATCCCATCATTATGAAACCGACAATCTCGTCTGCGTCATATACGGCAAACGGATATGCAGTATCCGAATATACATAGGCCTTGGCTAAAGACTCTGCCGTTGTTATCACAAAGCCCTTCTGTTCTTTGCTGACATTAAGCGCAAGGACATCCTCAATGTTTTGTTTTGTGATCTTTTCCAATCTGACCATTAAAACGAATCCCTGTCCATTTTCGATACAGCCACCGCACATTCAATGGCTATCTTTCCTGCTTCTTCTTTCGGTGCACCTGCATTTAAGGCTGTGATAAGGATGTTCTGAACAACTATGCCAAAAAGGATCGGCCATTCAGACGGCGATCTAGTGTACCTTGAAGTCATGTTTTCAAAGATGCCTTCCCAGCAGTCGCTTACCTGATCGTAGAGCTGCTTGGGCTCAAAACCGCAAACCTTGTATTCCTTGCCAACGTTATCTGCAAATCCGGCAACTATTGAAAGCACCTCTTCTCTTGTGATCCCGGTCACGACTGTGATAAAGCCTATGACACTTAAGCTGCTCTCCAGCAGATATCTGTTCAGATCATCTCCAAAATAATAATTCTTGCCTTCGTTCGTTGTTACGCGCATGAATTTCTCGTGGTTTGCCTCTACTGCCTTATGGCATGAGAAGCCAGCAAGAGCAGACGTAAAGATCAGAGCCTTTGTTGCATCCAGCCCTTTAGGTGTGTTGAAGTACGCCTTGAACATGTTAACGACATTGCCGGCATTTGCCGAGATCCTTTTGACTATCTGTTCGTTTGTTTCTTTCCTTGAAAACAGTCCCATTTCCTCTCCTTGTTTTATACGCAGCTTTGTTATTACTATTTGTAGTTAATTGTCAACCTTTTTATTGTTTAAAGTTGACATTTGTCGTTCTGTTTGATATATTGCTATAGGCAAAGGAGAATATATCATGAATAAAAAAACTAAAACCCTGGATCTTACATATATCGCCATAGGAGCCGTGCTGATCGCCATATGTTCATGGATCAGCATACCCACGACCGTGCCTTTTACCATGCAGACCTTCGCGGTATTCTTTATACTGGCCATACTAAACGGCAAGCGCGGGACAGTCTCCATCATCATCTATGTGCTCCTTGGAGCCGTAGGCATACCCGTTTTTGCAGGTTTCAGCTCAGGTCTTGGGATCTTGCTCGGAACAACCGGCGGCTATATAATCGGTTTCATTTTTATGGGTGTCATATATATCATTTTCACTCATTTTCTGCCAAATAAGCTGTGGGTCAAAGCCACTGCCCTTATCATCGGTCTTATTGCATGCTATGCATTCGGTACATGCTGGTTTATGTTCGTTTATGCCAAAAATGTCGGTCCCGTAGGTCTTATGGGCGCTCTTACATGGTGCGTGATACCCTTTATCGTACCCGACCTTATCAAACTGGCTTTAGCTCTTACCCTTGCAGACCGTCTAAAAGGCGTAATAAAATCAGAGTAGTCTGTCGATCAGAGCAGCTATCAGGCGATTCTTTAAAATGCCGGGCAGCTGTATTCCGATACCTATAACGTATGTAGATATATCGCCGGTCTCAAGATCGGCGATATATTCTGTCATTATCCCGCATATCTTTTCCCCGTTTAAATATATCCTGTTATTCTTTTGATCAAGACTAATCTTTGCATCTATCTGTGATTCTATTACATCTGCTACAGCCTTTCCTATATCAGAAGCCTTTATCTGCTTCTTATCCTTAGGAGGATCCTTGATAATGCTTATATAGACTCCGCCCATTGGTGAGTCATAGTTTTGCTTTCCGTGAGCCACACCCGCAGTCTGGTGCTTGGCAATGATGACTTTCTTATTAAGAACGCTGCTTATAGCATCTATCTTTGCGGTCATATTCGTGGATTGCAGTTCATCAAAGACAGCTACCATGTTTATCTTTTCTTTATCTATAAGATAGCTTTCTATCCCCTGGAGAGATATGATATCGCTTGTTTTCAAAAGCATGTATCCCTTGTTTGTTACGGAATCGATCTCATAGCCTGAATCTCTCAGATCATTTACAACCTTCCAGATCGCATTTCTTGATACGTTTATCTTTTCCGTTAGTATCCTGCTCGATACAAAGCTGCCCTTATTCTGTTCCAGTATCTCAAGAATCTTTTCTTTTGTTTTCATAGTTATCCTTGATCTTTTTTATATGCATCAGGCTCATCTTCAGTCTGGTCCCGTCTTTCATCACAGCGTACATTCCCGAAAGCTCCTTTATATATGAAGCATTTACTATAGTCTTGTTATTGATCGGGAAGAAGTTATCAAATGCCACCAGATTGTTCCAGATATTGTCTATAAAACCGTTTGCGGTTCTTATCCTGCCGTCAGGCATGAATATCTTTATGGTATAATTCTCTCCCTGCATGTACATTATGTCTGTTTCTTCAAGATAGAAAGACTCGTTACTGTCCCTGAATTCGATAGTAGGGATAAGATTATCCTCTTTTTGCTTGAGTATCTGATCAAGAACCAGGGATAATTCGGCCACTTTTATCGGTTTATTGATAAAAACGGAATTTGGCAGCAATTCACCGCTGTTATGATAATCGATAGTAGATATGCAGAAAACGACAGGAGACAGTATGCCCTTTTCCCTTATTGCTTTTGCTATCTCATATGAAGTGTTCCCTTTATCGGTAACATCCAAAAAATAGGCATCGTATACAGTGGGGCTTTTAAGCAGCGCATCGCTGCTTCCGAAAGTCTCGATATAAAACACTCCGGTCGTGTTCACTCTCTTGTCAGACTCTCTTTCAAGAAGCCTTTCCATCTGTTTTCTGTCACCGACACTACTGTCAGCAAGGGCTATATACATTTTCTCAAAACTCCCATTCGCTATTTTGATGTTTTTTGAATCTTTTCGATACGTTTTAATAAAAACGCATGTTTCATACTTTCTTCAAAAACTGTACACTGTATGCAGGCATAGTCACGTGACCCTGGGTTTCTACGATATCACCTGTGATTAAATCTGTCATCTGGGGACCTTCAATTCCGAAGTTTGCCGTGAATTCTGCGCCGTCTGCGTTGATCGCAACATATATCTTCTCGCCGTCAAGGCATCTCTCCATAACACACTGTCTGTTGGTCAGGAATGCACTCCTGAATGTACCGTAGGCCAGAATCTTCTCTTTCGATCTTATTGCTGAAAGCTTGCTGACCCAATCAGTCAACTCGTTCTCGACATAGGTGTCGAAGCATGGACGCAGTGCAGGATCGCCCTGAGACTTCTCTCCCTTCGCTCCCCACTCGCTTCCGTAGTATATGCAGGGTATTCCGGGCATCCCCATCAGTGCTCCGTACAAAAGCGGCAGATGTTTCTCGTTTGTGAGAATGCTCGCGATCCTTGTGACATCATGATTATCCACGAATGATAACAGATGTTTTCCTTTGTAGATTCCCTGTCCGTCCTCGCCAAACTGCCTCATAAGACTGTGCATCAGCTCAAACATGTTCATGCAGTTAAAGCTTGAATACAGGCCCTTGTAACACTCGTAATTTGTCGCGCTGTGAAGCATGTCGTCTCTTACCAGATCGTTATAATTGCCATGTATCATCTCTCCGATCAGATAAAACTCGTCTTTGAGCCCGTTTGTGAAGTTTCTGAGCCTGTTTATGAAGCCTCTGTCCAGACAGTAGGCAACATCGAGTCTTAATCCGTCGATTCCGAATTCGTCAACCCAGAATCTGATGGCATCAAACAGATAATCAACTACTTCCTGATTGTACAGATTAAGCTTTACCAGATCATAGTTGCCTTCCCAGCCTTCATAATAAAGACCGTCATTATAACAAGAATTACCGCCAAAGTTTATATGAAACCAGTCTCTGTATCTTGAGTTTTCCCTGTTCTGCAATACATCCTGGAATGCAAAAAAGCCTCTGCCCACGTGGTTGAACACGCCGTCAAGCATCACTCTTATCCCTGCTTCGTGTAAAGCATCGCAGACTTCCTTAAAATCCTCGTTTGTACCCAGTCTTACATCGATCTTTTTAAGATCCCTCGCGTTATATCCGTGCGTATCGGATTCAAACAGCGGTGAAAAGTATATTGCGCCTATATTGAGCCTCTTAAAATGCTCTATCCATTCCTTTACTTTCAAGATCTTGTGTGTCTGTATACCGTCATTCTCATAAGGAGCTCCGCAGAATCCGAGCGGATAGATCTGATAAAAAACACATTCCTCAGCCCACATGTCATTCTCCATCCTTTTTTCTATATTTTGTAGCAGATAAATGCATATCTTCCATATATTGTACTATCTTATCAGTGTATTATCAATACACGCAAAAAGAGACATGCATCAGCATGTCCCTTTTTTGATCGTTGTCTTTTTTCTTTTCGATAAACTTAGCAAGCTACCGAAAAACGTCTTATAAGTCTCTCAAAATGTTCATCATATCCGTGAACGGTTACATTTATCGCTTTATTAAGGTCAAGTCCCAAAACGCCCAGGATAGACTTCGCATCTACAATGAAATGCGTATCGGTAGAAGCATCTATATAGCAATCACTCTTGCCGGCCGCTTCTACAAAATCACGAACTTCCGAGGGTCTTAGCTTTATCTTATAATCCATCCCTATATTACCTCCCTGAAGACTAAAACAACTCTTGAAAAAAACTGTCTTCGCCGTTTTTTTCAACTTTTCAAGATTATACACATAAAAAGGTAATAAGTAATTATACAAAATGTAGATAATAAGTGCCGTTTTGCCCCCAAACCTTGTAAAATTTCATGGAAATCGATTTACAGAAGTGCTACACCAGCCTCTTTTGCCTTGTCAACAACATCCTGAGGCCACAGAGAACACTGTACTTCGCCGATATGCGCTTTTCTTAAGAAGAACATACATATACGGCTCTGTCCGATACCTCCGCCTATTGTATACGGAAGCTGTTTTTCTATGATGGCCTTCTGGAAGGGAAGATCCGCTCTCTCTTCGCAGCCTGCCTTCTTTAACTGGCTTATCATAGAGTCCTCATCAACTCTTATACCCATGCTTGAGAGCTCGAGTGCTATATCGAGCACCGGATAGTAAACGATTATGTCTGCGTTTAATTCCCAGTCATCATAATCAGGAGCTCTTCCGTCGTGCTTTTCTCCGTTTGATAAAAGATCGCCTATCTTCATGAGACATACAGCGCCTTTTTCCTTGGCGATGAGGTATTCTCTCTCTTTTGCGCTCTTGTCGGGATACATATCAAGAAGTTCCTGTGTTGTGATGAAGAATATCTCCCTGGGAAGGACCTCCTGAATGTAGTCATAACGTATGGCCATGTATTTTTCTGTCTTTCTTAAGACATCAAATACGGTTTTTACGACCAGTTTGAGAGTCTCTTCTGTTCTTTCTTCCTTGGTTATTATCTTCTCCCAGTCCCACTGATCAACATAGATCGAATGTATATTGTCGGTATCCTCGTCTCTTCTGATGGCAGACATATCGGTATACAGACCCTTGCCGGTCTCAAAACCGTACTTCTTTAATGCATATCTTTTCCATTTGGCAAGGCTGTGTACTATTTCGGCCTCTTTCTCGTCCTGTTCCTTGATACCGAATTTAACAGGTCTCTCAACACCATTGAGATTATCATTGAGTCCTGATGCCGGCTCTACAAATAGAGGGGCTGATACGCGTAGCAAATCCAATTTTTCTGCAAGTAAGTTCTGGAAAAAGTCCTTGACTGTCTTTATTCCCACCTGTGTGTCATAAAGACCGAGCTGTGACTTGTATCCATCCGGAATAATAATAGTTCCCATGATGTTCGCCTTTCTTATGATTATATAGATTTTAAAAAAATATTCTTCATACTACCACTGCGTTTTTTATGTGTCAATGTTTTTTTCACTGAATATAAGATACAGTGCACCCAGCGTAATACACACCTCGAATACGATACCAAAAACCGAGAATACCGCTGCTCTTAGTGAAGGTATGCTCATCAAAACATAAACCGCCGTATTTGAGATACAGTGAAACAGTACAGGATAGACAAATGAACCGTATCTTTCGTACACGCAGCATATGATGATCCCCATGACAGTGCCGTATACGAACTGGACAAGATTGCCGTGGCTTAATCCGAACAACAAAGATCCCGCTATCACCGCGATAGGGAGATTAAAGTATCTTCTCAGCCTGTTATATATGATCCCTCTGTGCACTATCTCTTCGGTAACGGGTGTTATTAGTCCATAGACCAGGATACCGAGCCCCAAAGGGAGCGAAAACTGAGTTGATGCCGTCTTCGTAAATGACTGTGACGTTGATGTAAAGCCTGTTGATGAAGCTATGACATTAACAAGTATCGAAGCAGATATGGCAAGTACCGTTACATAGCTTATGCGGCTTATCCTTTTATCGGGGCCGGGAAGTATCCTGGGATACTCTTTTATAAACGACCATATGAGAGGCAGTGTCGCCAATATCAGAGCCGTTATCCTGATAAGGACCGCCCACATCGTGGAATTGTTTGAAAAAGTATCCGAAACCTGCGTTCCGTACTGCCCAGTACCTATTAAAGACGCACAGCCAAACGTCACTATCTGGTTAAGATAGTAATATACGAACTCGGGTGAAACTATGCTGAGCGATTTTGCAAATGAGTTCTTTAGCATATACGGAGTTTTTGTGATCCTGTTTTCAAGCGGTTTTAACATGATTCCTCTTCCTGTAAGTTTTTATTGACAATGCCTCTTGGCAGTACTATACTCTGAATCGTTAATCAAATATCACGCTAGGGGAGCATATGCTGAGATTGAGTTTTTACTCTGACCCTCATAACTTGAACCGGGTAACACCGGCGTAAGGAAGCATTGACTGCGATAAGCAGTTACTCTGTCCCCTCTGGGTGAATGATGACCGTATGTGGTCGTACTATTTTCCGGGAGGTTTTTTTATGTCACAAGAAACAAGCATTTCTAACGCAAGAAAGATCACGGAAGCTGCGATAATGATCGCGCTTGCTACCGTTCTTTCACTCATCAAGCTGCTCGATCTGCCTTACGGCGGTTCGGTAACCATAGCCAGCATGCTGCCGGTTATCATCATTGCTTACCGTCACGGTTTAAAATTCGGTATACTAACAGGTTTTGTATTCGGAATAATCCAGCAGCTATTAGGCCTTAATACCCTGTCATACGTAACATCATGGCAGTCGGTAGTCGCAGTAATCCTTCTTGACTACCTGATAGCATTTGCAGTCCTTGGCCTTGGAGGTTCTTTCAAAAACATCTCATCACAGCCAAAAGGCCTTTTACTCGGCTCTGTTCTTGCATGTCTTGTAAGATATATATGTCATGTAATTTCAGGCGCTACAGTCTGGGCAGGACTCTCTATCCCGACAAATGCGGCACTTGCGTATTCCATCGGATACAATGCAACATATATGATCCCCGAAACGATCGTTACCGCTGTTGTTGCCTACTACATCGGATCTATGCTTGATTTTAGGAGCGATAACATCACTCAGCTTGGCAGATTCGATAAAACTGGCATTCCCGTACTTAAGTGGATAGGCGGGCTCATAGCAGCCGCTGCTCTCGTGTTTGACGTCAGAACCGTCTTTTCAAACATCCAGAATGCCGAGACCGGTGAATTTGACGCAACGGGCTTTGCAAGTGTAAACTGGATATTGATAGCAGCTGTAAGCGTTATCGCCATCATAGCTGCGATCGTTCTGTTCTACATTTCCTCAAAAAAGAACGAAAAAGAATGATCATCATATAAGGAGGATCCCTATGAGTACGTGCCTTATTATATCGGGCGGAGATTTCTCTCCTATTCCCGCAACTATCGAATACGATTATGTCATTGCATGCGATCACGGATATGATCACGCAAGGACTCTCAAGATAAAGCCCGATCTCATAGTCGGAGACTTCGATTCCTGCTGTTCAGACGCTTCTGATTATGAAGACATTCCCGTTCGCGAGTTTCCGTCCCACAAGGATGACAGCGACACAATGTTAGCTATCAGATATGCTCTGTCTGCAGGATATAAACACATAATCATCAGCTGCGCTCTGGGCGGACGTCTCGACCACACCCTGGCCAATATTCAGTCCATGGCATTTGTTGCAAGCCACGGCGGAGAATGCGAGCTGATAAGCAAGTCAGAGTATTTAAGGACATTTACGGGCGGTATGATATCACTCCCCAGAAAGGACGGATATTCCCTGTCCGTATATGCTCTTTCAGATCAGTGTACAAATGTTAGCATCATAGGATCTGCCTACGACTGCGAAAACATCACCATAACCAACACATTTCCTCTGGGACTCAGTAATTACTGGAAAAGCGACAGAGTCACCATCAAGATGTCTGACGGCATACTTCTGGTCGTACAGTCCTTGTACGCATGATCTAAAGTTTGATCGTTTCATTAAGCGAGAATGAATAAATGAGCTTTTGTTTTACCTTCATTCCCGTTATCTTTTCAAGAGCTTCCCTGTAATAATCAAGCTGAAGCTCATATCTGTCTATAAGAGCCTGTTTTGATGAAACAGCATCTGTTTTATAATCCATCAGCACTATCTCATCATCTTCAACAAAGAACGCATCTATTATACCCTGTATCAGAACAGTTTCCTCGCAAGGGAATTCCTTGTTTAATCTGTCGGCACTTATACCCAGTACGAACGGCTGCTCCAAACTCAGCGCTCCACGCTTTGCCGCCTCGCACATCCTGATGCCAAGGTCCGACAAAAGGAATGATAACACCTTGTTTTTATCTACAAGCTCCGCTTCATCCCTGTCTATCCTTCCGCTTTCTATCTCGCCTTCGATGACAGTTGTGACAAAGTTCAGTTGACTGCTTTGGTCAAGGCTGTCAAGTCCACAACTGCCAGCAAAATCAAACAGTTCCATAACTCTGTGATACGCTGTTCCTCTGACAGTCCCGCTAACCTTTTTTTCGTCTGATACGAATGTCGGGATATATTTTTCAGGCTCATGTTCGGTAAAAAACTGGGCCGGAAGATCTTCGATCCCGTTGTCCGAAAGCTTCTCCAAAATGGCATTCATCTTTAATTCGGAAACAGAAGTTTTTGTATAAAGCTGTTCCAGATTTTTGTGTGGATATTTAAACGTGATTTTATTTTTGACTTCAGTCAGTGTTTCGCCGGATAAGGTATCATCTGTGATCTTTTCAATATCGGTATTAAGCTCTATCCTTCTTCTTTCCTTTGCAAGCCCTTCACTGACAGCTCCTCTTTCGTTCTCTTCCGCCCCGCTTATGAGTACTCTTACAGGGAAACTATCATCAATCGAAGAAAGAACAGCATCTAAAAAGCTTGAAAAACCGCTCCTTACATGATAGGGCAAAAGCCCGTTTTTGTCGCAAATACTGCCAAGCTGCAAAGCATTATACTTCTCAAGCATCAATTCCGGGTCTGATACACACGCTGTCATTATCAGCTTTTCCTTGGCTCTTGTCATGGCAACATATAATACACGAAGCTCTTCTGCGATGTCATCGAGCTTTATTCGTCTTGCAAGGGTATTGTATCTAATGTCGGTATGACGAACGTTCTTTACGGTATCCACATACTCAAATGCAACTCCCAGCTGTCTTTCAAACAGCATCCTGGCGCTTGTATCCATCTGATTGAATCTCTTGGACAGTCCGCTTACTATGCATATCGGGAATTCAAGTCCCTTTGACTTGTGAATGCTCATTATCCTGACTACATCGGCTCTTTCGTCGACCAGTGCGGATTCGCCGTAATCTATCTCGTAGCTCTGGATTTCGTTTATATATCTTATAAAGTGATACAGGCCTTTGAAAGAGCCTCTCTCGTACTGCTTGGCCTTTTCAATGAGCATGTATACGTTTGCTCTTCTCTGATCCCCGTACGGCAGTGACAGTATGTGATACATATACCCGGTCTCATCGATGATCTCTTCTATAAGCTCGTTGATCGGGGTATAGACTACCTTTTCCCTGTATCTTTTTATGAATTCCATAAATCTGATGCTTTTAGCTTTTATGGCGTCGTTTATCCTGTCCTGTGCCTCGAATTTCCCCTCAGAGATCGCCTTTATCGCATCGTAGAGCTCGCATTTTGACGCGGATCTTACCAGCGCTATCTCTTCTTTGTCAAATCCTCCGAACACTCCCGTTAAGACCCCGTAAAGCTCTATCTCGCTTCTGGGGTTATCCAAAACCTGCAGCATGCACAGTAGCTGCTTGATCTCAAGGGCAGAAAAATATCCCGTCTTTGAAGATATGAATGCCGGTATGGAAAATCTTGCAAATACATTCGCAAACACGTCATCCCAGCCTTTATTGCTCCTTAAAAGGATCGCTATATCGCTGTATCTGCACGGTCTGACACTGTCCTTTTCGCAGATCATGTATTTGCCCACAAGAGAGCGTATCCTGCCTGCCACATAGACAGCTTCCTGTTCGATCTTGCTTATATTGCCTTCATCATATGAGATGAGACAAAGCTCAGTCGTATGATCTGACCCCGTATCCGAATACTCGGCCATGGCATGCAGTCTTGCATCCTCGTCGTAATCGATATTTCCAAGGTCCTTCCCCATTATCCGCTTGAATACGCTATTTACGCTGTCAACGACCTCTGCCCTGCTTCTGTAGTTAGCGCTTAGATCTATGCGGATATCATTTTTAGCCTCTTTATAGGTCTCGTATTTTTCCATAAAGAGTTCTGGACAGGCTCTTCTGAAGCTGTATATGCTCTGCTTAACGTCACCGACCATGAATCGGTTGAATCTTCCTATGCTCTCTCCCGCTATGGATTCAAGTATCTTTTCCTGAACTAGGTTTGAATCCTGGTATTCATCAACCATTATCTCATCATATACATCCCTGTAATCAAGGGCGCACCTTGTCGGAACATACTCATCGTTTTCCTTTTTTAGCAGTATCCTCAGAGCAAAGTGTTCCATATCGGAGAAGTCTATGATCTTTCTTTTGTGCTTTTCATCTTCCAGCATGGAATCGTATCTTAACAGCACATCCGATAAAGCATCCGTCACCTTTGCATTGACACTCATTCCCTTAAGGATCGCATCAACGGGCATGCAGAAAAAGTTCTTTTTAAGATCCGTCACGATCTTTTTAACGCTTTCACGTATGTCTTTTGCCTGCTGTTTGCTCTCTTCAGACACATCCGGACTCTTCTTTGAGCTGAGCCTTGCAAACTCCGCCGTGGCAAGTCTTTCATAGTATTCGCTGTATGTCTGCGATCTGCCTATATGCTCTATAAGATCGAGGTCTGATAAAAGTGCATCCTTATACATGAAAGCACCGCCGGCACTGTCGGCTGAAGTGATGTTATACTCAGTGAGAAAATGCGCTTCATCAAGAAGTTTGGTCGCATATGACCTTAGTTGACTTCCCCATGCCGTATCAAGGAGTCTGTTTTCATCCTCGCACTTATAGTCCTCTCTTCTTTCTTCAATGTACTCCCTTACAAAGGGATTATTCCTGCAGACGCCGTAGGCATCTATTATTATCTCCTTGAGTGCCTTAAGACTGTTTCCTGCTGCAAATCTGTCGGCTAAGAGCCTTATCTTGTCGGCATCCTCGCTCTCAAACATCTCTTCTATCAGCTCATCGGCGATCTGAGCCTCCAAGAGCTTTATCTCTCCGGTTTCTGCGACTCTGAATGAAGGATCTATGCCTATATCGGCGAAATTGTTTCGTATCAGTGAAAGACAGAATCCGTGAATGGTGGAAATCTGCGCATTATGGATGAGAACAGCCTGTCTGTTAAGCTGCTCATCATACGGATCCTCAAGGAGAGCATTCTCAATCGCATCTTCTATACGGCTTCTCATTTCCGATGCGGCAGCCTCGGTATATGTAAGCACAAGTATCCTGTCTATATCCACGGGCGCGGTCTTATCAGTGATCTTTTCAATTATCCTCTTTACAAGAACCGTTGTCTTTCCGCTTCCTGCAGCTGCGGATACTAGTATGTTTTTGTTTCTTGTATTGATAACACGAAGCTGTTCTTCAGAGTATCTTATCTCACCCATTGATCTCAGCCTCCATATCCTGTCTCATCATGTTAAGCAGCTGATCATCATCCGTCTTTTTGAGCTGCTTCATCTCATAACCGTCCATGCGCTTGTCAAATCCGCATACTTTCTTATAGGCACAGTAGGTGCATGAGTTCTTTCTCTCATCTTCCTTGACGGGATTCTTTGTGATCTTTCCCGTTATGATATCATTGCCTATCTGTCTTAGCTTGAATTTTGCGAAATCGCTCAAAAGCCGCATGTCTTCGACATTCATGACTGATGAGAAGCTGCTATAACTGCCGTTTTTATTAAATCCTAAATTAACTACATCGGATTTTCCGTCTTTTATCCCTGTTATTCCAAGCACGTTTACGGGATCGTCATTTATAAGCCCCTTTGTCTTGAGCGAATCCTTTATCATGCTGTTTATCTTGTCTTCATCTGTCTCATTGTCGACATCAACGGTATTGTCGGCAACCCTGTAGTAAAGCAGGGCTCCCGGCAGTATTTCCTTGTCTTTGAAGCGCTTTGAGCTCTCCTTCATGCCCTCGCTCATATATACCACCAGCTGAAGCTGCAGCCCGTGATAGAAGTTAAGGAGCGAGAAGTCCTTGTTTCCGGTCTTGTAGTCTATTACCTTTACATATACGGCGTCATCGCTCTCAAGTGTATCTATCCTGTCTATACGGCCGTTTAGCTCCATCTTTTCCTGCTTATCAAGAGCAACATTTATCTCATCGAGAGTTTCTATCCTTTTAAACGGTATCTCAAGAGCGGATACCGCGTACTGACCTGCTTTTAACTGATATGTGAGCACGTCTACGGCCTTGTTTAAAACCCTGGACATTTTTTTGTATATATATCTGTTTGCCTCATTCTCAAACAGGATGCTTCCCGACTGAATAACGCTTTCTTCAAGCGCCCTGCTGATTATCTCCTGACTCTTTTGCGGAGTCATATCCGTCCACGAAAGTCCAAGTTCGGCTACAGTATTTCCGTATTTTTCAAGAACTTCATGGAAAATGCTTCCCATATCCCTGTTATCGATATCATAGGTCTCGCGTTCCTTAAGAGTAAGGCCGTATCGCAGAAAGTATGCATACGCACAGCCTGCAAACTGCTCCATCCTGCTGATGGATGCAAGCAGTCTCTCGCCATATAATATCCCCGCTATCTTAGCATCTATGCTCTCATCCCTGTAACGGTAAAAGCTGTTACTTATGAACATATCAAGAAGTGATCTTGTACCTTCATCACCAAGCGAGAGCATAAGCGATATCGCCTGCATCAGCTCATTACGGTCCTTTTCATTAAGATCATGGTCCGCATATTCACGAAGCATTGAGCATACGTATTCCTTTAGATATGCCTCGTTGCCGATATCCTCAAGTCTGTTACCGGTTTGAGTCCTTTGAGGCTCGAGATTTTTAAATATCTTTCTTATAACGGGAATGATATAGGCAGGCCTCATGCTCTTTCCTTCGTTATCAACGCTGCTGTATGACATATACAGCCTCTTAGAAGGCTTTACGAGATTGCTGTACATGTAAAAGCGCTGTATGAATATCTTCTGCCTGGGAGTGGGAGCCAGTTCAAGGTCCATGTCGTTTCCGGCGAGGTATTCGCGCTCCATATCTGAAAGGATGCTGCACTTTGAGCTCTTTCTGGGAACATAACCGTCATTTAACCCGAGGAAGAAGAGATATTTGACGGGTTTAAACCTGCTTCGTTCCATATCTCCGACTATCACCTTGTCAACACCCTGCGGTATCGTACCTACGCTTATCTCCTCAAAGCCTGCCTCCAATATGTCACTGAATTCCTCAAGCGTTATCTCTTCCTCACCCAAAAGTCCGCATATCTGCTCTAAAAGCTCCATAGTAAGCCTGTATATCTGGGCATACTCTTTTTCCCTGGTATAGTCGCCCATTTCTCTGAAACCTTCCTCAAAGAGCCTCAGGCGTGAATACAGATCATTCTTCTCATAGCACTCATATAAGGCCTTTACATACACATTTGCCTTCAGCTTGCCGGAAGGCTTTATATCGGCCCTTAAAACAGGTTCTATGCCCTCTATAAGAGCCTCTCTTATCCCGTTTATCTTATTGGCCAGTTTAATATCCTCGGCGGGGATATAGGACTCATAGCGGCTTTTGCCTTTAAGTCCGGTCTTTATACAGAAATTCTCAAAGATATCCGTATCCTGCGGATCAAATCCCGCTATACCGCTTCTTAAAAAACGAATAACGCTGTCTCTGTCAAAGTTTTTGAGTATCATCCTGAGAAGGCTCTTTGTATACTCAACAAAGGGATTTAATACAATAGCCCTGGTCTTGTCTATATATACGGGTATGTCAAAGTCCGCAAAGGTCCTCAGGATATGGTTCTCATAGCTTTCTATGTTTCCTGTAATTACCGCCATTTCGCGATACTGAGCTCCGTTAAAGAGAAGCTCTCTTATATTCATGGCCAGATGCCTTACCTCATCAGATATATCGCCTGCTTCATAGAGAGCAAGTTCTTCAGGGATATCCGTATATGTATCAAAAGGATATCTGAACAGATTTCTTTCAAGATGAAGCAGCCCCGGCTTATCCTCAAAACGGTGATTCTTCTCACAGACTATGTCCTTTTGTATCTCGATATCATTTTCCCTTGCTGCTCTCATCAGGGTCTCGTATGTTTTGTGAGTGAGCGCAAAAAGCCCATCCTTGCCGTTTTCATTCTTTTCAAGGGTGAGCGTTATATATACCGTGTCGCACAGCTTCATGAGTGCAGTCACAACTCTCATCTGGACCGGAGTAAAACCTGTAAATCCGTCAAATACGACCACGCTGTTTTTTATGAGCATGGACTGTTCAAGCTTTGCAGCAAGAAGATCCATGGATTCTTCCGTTGTTATATATGAATCCGAGATATAATCCAGAAAATCAGCATACAGCAACCTGAGATCCTTAAGCTTTGCCTTAAGGGCTCCCTTTGACTCGCTGAAGCTTATCAGCTTGTCGAGTTCTTCGGGTCCTATCCTGTATTGCATGAATTCGCAGATAGATGATTTTACTTCGTGAATGAAGCCTGTTCGCTTTAGATTTGAACTAAGATATGGAAGTCTGTCCTTTATATTTGCGGCAAGTCTTCTTAGGACAAGGCTCTTTCCGGTATCGTCGAGCACCAGTCTTTTTTCGCAGTTATTCTCTTCAAAGATTCGATGTGCAAGACGTAAAAAGCTGAGGACATCAATATTCATGATCCCTCCGCCTGCTATCTTTACCATATCAGCCTGTGTCTGCATGGTGAACTGATCCGGAACGATAACAAAATATCTCTTGTCCCGGTTGTTCTTTGCCATCTGATCTATGGTCTTGTATATGTATTCGCTTTTACCGGTGCCTGAAGCACCCGTTATCATCTGTAATCCCATCAGAATACACTCTGTCCCAGTATGCTGCGCTCCTTCTCCTGCCTTATCTGATCATCGATAGCCTCGCATGCGTCCTTGACTATACGAATATCATAAGCCTTTCCGCCCTGCGCTGTAAGCTCTTTCTTGATAGTTTCAAGATCAACACCCTTCTGCTCGAGTCTTGAAATGAAGTTTGCTATACCGACGATCCTTGCTATCTCGGGTATCTCATCGGCTCTTAACCCCTTGTAGCCGTCACCCTTCCATTTTTCATGATGATAGAGTGCCGCATTGCTTATCTTTTCAAGTTCAAGCTGGTTTATGATCTCGTAGCCAATATCGACATGCTTTTTATATACTTCGTATTCCTCATCGGTAAGCTCTGTCCTGTCCATATATACATCAGGGATACCAATCTTTCCTATGTCATGCAAAAGTCCCGCGTAGTAATATGTCTTTAGCTCCTCTTCCTTTCGTACGCCTCTCTTTGCGGCAATGAGCCTTGTCCAGATTGCGGTAAGCTCCGAGTGCTTTGCCATCTGGGGGGATTTGGTCTCAAGCGACTTGTACATTGCGACTAATACCTTAAGGTTTACGTCTCTTCTGCCGGCTTTTCCCTTTTCTATCAGTTCATTTAAGTTTTCCGTATATTTTCTCTTGTTTATCCAGTAATTGGTCATGCCGTAAACAATGAGGTTTGCGGTAGCCATAAAGCATGTCATGATATATACGAATCTCTCGCAGAATTCCTTTGAGTACATATCAACCATCTTGTTGTTGATATTGATCGCAAACACGACAGCCATGAACAGACAGCTGAACAGTCCCAGTACATTGCCCCATAAAAGTCCCAGGATGAAGACAGACAGTACAGCTATCATCAGTGCTATGAAGCATGCGATCTGTCCGAGTCCGCCCGATAAGACTATCGTGAGCACTATACCCGTGACTATGCCTATGCACACTACATCAACATAGATATAGGTCTTGTGAGCGCTTATCTCCGAATCGATAAACCATGCCGTTAAAGAGACTGTAAACAGAACGACATAGTTATTCAGTCCAAGGCGCGCTGAATAAACTATCGCCCATATCGTGGCGATACAGGCAACACGCTTAAGCCAGAGAGACATCTTGTCATCATGAGGTCTCTCTGCAAGACATTCAATTATACGTTCAATCAACTGTTCCGCTCTCGATATCATCGGCTAATATCTTTATCTTTCCTTCTCTTATAAGTTCGCACACGGCGTAGGCAAGCTTTGGCTCAAACTGCTCGCCGTTGTCATTTTCAAAAACATTTATTATATATTCCTTGGAGCACGGTTTCCTGTAGACTCTCTCCGAATTCATCGCATCGAGTGTATCCGCAACCGCTATGATCCTGCCCTCCATGGGGATCTCGTCGCCTTTAAGTCCCTCGGGATATCCTTTGCCGTCATACCTTTCATGATGGTATCTTGCACCGTAGAAGATCTTGGGATAGAATGTCAGCTCTTTTAGTATGTCAGAACCCCACTTGGTATGATTCTTGACTACCTTGTATTCCTCATCCGAAAGACCTTCACTGTTGTTTAATATCCTGTCCGGAACCGCGATCTTTCCGATGTCATGAAGGAGTGCTGCATTGTAGATTACTCTTAACGATGACGGATCGGCTGCATATCCGCTCTTTTCAGCTATAAGCTTTGAATATCTTGCCACTCTGAGCGAATGCTCCTTGGTATACTGATCCTTTTCATCTATCAGGGCGCTTACTATGGCAACCGAATCAAACATTGCCTGATCGACCTTCTCAAGCTCGTCTCCGAGTTCCTTCATGAGTCGCTTTTCCTGCGCATCCTGATCTATACGATTCTTTTTATAAAAAAGGTTCCCGACAAATGATGCCGCAAAGGTACATGCATACATCAACGGGAACGTAAATGCATATTCATCGCTGTAATGATACGGGAGCATATTTCTGACGGGAGTATAGAAAATGACTATGCTGAATACCTGAAAGAAGGTACACCACCCGAGTCCGACAGGCATTCCGAATTCCACGAATATGACGAAAACCGCCAAAAGCCCCCAGTAGTAGCTTATTCCGTCATTTACACCGAATAAGCCGTAAAAAGTAAGAACTATTCCCAAAAAGATTAGGAAATTTAAAAGAAAACCTTTTTTATTTCGTACACGTCTGCATATGAACGGTATCAGTATCAGTGCCGTACCGATCATATATGCAGACAGTACCATTTTTAATTGATCAACGTTTTTAAAGTTTACAGCGTATATGATGATACCGAAAAAAAACGATACCTTGCCCAGGGTTTCGTAATCGAGATCCATATTCTTCTCATATTCATACACCGTCCGGATAAGCTCCGGCATCTTCAATACGCTTTTCATAACAAAGTAATTCCGTTTATTCTTCGGGTCCGTTCTTTAACATGATATTTGTCAAGATACCCAGGATGAGCGCACATGCTATCGAGGTTATCGTAACGCTTCCAAAGTTAAGTGTAAGACCTCCGATACCTGCTATAAGTATAACAGATACTACAAATAAATTCTTGTTCTTATTTAGATCCACAGCCTGTACCATCTTAAGACCAGATACAGCGATGAATCCGTAAAGTGCCATGCAGACACCGCCCATTACACATGAGGGGATAGAATTTACAAATGCTACAAAAGGAGCAACAAACGCGATCAGAATAGCTCCTATCGCTGCTGCGATAATTGATGCAACACTTGCATTCTTTGTTATAGCCACACATCCTATTGACTCACCGTATGTAGTGTTGGGACATCCGCCGAAGAAAGCTCCGACCATTGAACCGATACCGTCTCCAAGTAAAGTCCTGTGAAGACCGGGATCCTTTAAGAGATCCTTTTCAATGATAGATGAAATGTTCTTGTGATCAGCGATATGCTCTGCAAATACTACGAATGCCACGGGAACATATGCTGCGAATATCGTAAGTATATAGCCGCCGTCTATTCCTTCACTGAAAGCTCCGAAAGCAGTCATGAATGTGAATGTAGGCAATGTAAAGAATGTTGACAGTCCGACTCCGTTAGCAACTAGTGCCTTGTAGGGCTCTGTACTGAGAACCTTTATGGAATCGATTCCTGCTGCGTTTCCGATAGCTGTAAGTATAGCTGCTACAACGTAACCAGCGAGTATTCCGAAAATGAAAGGAATGAGTTTTCCGAATTTCTTTCCGTATACTGAGCATGCCATTGTAACACCGAGTGTAACAAGTCCGCAAAGCAGAGCTACAAGAGGGCTTGCTAAAGCTGCGCCTTCAGCATCCTTAACTCCGCCTGTTACTATATCTCCTACTGCGTTTCCTGCAAGTGAAAGACCAATTATAGCTACTGTGGGTCCTATAACCACTGCCGGCATGAGTTTGTCTATCCAGTCAACGCCGACAAGCTTTACAACAAGAGCTATCACCACATAAACCAGTCCGGCAAAGATCGCACCCATGATCAGTCCAAAGTATCCGACAGCTACTGAGCTGGCACCCGCAAAGGCTGCTGCCATCGAACCTAAGAATGCGAATGATGATCCCAAAAATACCGGGCTCTTTTTCCTTGTGAAGAACACATAAACGAGAGTTCCCACGCCTGCGCCGAACAATGCCGCAGCCGGTTCCATACCGTTGCCTACAATGACCGGAACAACCAGTGTTGCCGCCATGATGGCAAGTAGCTGCTGGATGGCAAATACGATCAATTCGCCAAACTTGGGTTTGTCTTCAACCTGATAAATTAGTTTCATGTAAACCTCCCAAACACGATGAAATTTGACACGTGCACAGAGTCTGAAAAACCGACTCGCACACCCCTCCAGCGTTTAGGTTATCATAGGGATTTTTATTTGTAAAGAAGTTGTGATATATTTAATCTGATAGATTTTTAACAGCACCAGAAAGCCCGAAGGAGAGCCCATGAAAGAGAAGCTTTACACCATACCAATCAACGACGCTGTCAATGCCGATGACGAATGTCCCATGTGCTATATAGAGCGTTCCATAGAACAGGATCTGATGGATTTTGTTCTCGGAAGCGGTTCATCATACATGGAATCAGATATACGTGAAAAGACGGACGAGGCAGGGTTTTGCAGGACGCATTTTAAAAAGATGTATGACTATGGCAACACTCTGGGAAACGCCTGGATCATGAAGACTCATATGAAGAAGATGATGGATGAGATGTGGCAGGCAAAGGCTCTTTATACAGTCACCAAAAACGGACCTGTCGCAATGCTAAAGCGTTCTACCACTCCGGGTGCGAACGCATTCAGCGCATGGGTCAACAAGCGAAACAAAAAATGCTATATATGCAATGCTTTTGAGGAAAACTATGACAGATATCTGATGACTTTCTTTGAGATGTATTTCAAGGACAGTGATTTTAAGGAAAAAGTAAATTCCCACAAGGGATTCTGTCTTCCTCACTTCGGAGATATGTTAAACTATGCCACATGTCATCTTTCAGACAAGCAGCAGAAGGAGTTTTCCGATACCTTCTTTCCTCTTATGGAAAAGAGCATGCAGCGTCTGTACAAGGATGTGTCCTGGCTGATAGACAAGTTTGACTACAGATACAAGGATGCCGACTGGGGCGATTCTAGGGAGGCTCTGCAAAACTGCATGCAGAAGCTTAAAGGCGGATACCCTGCAGATCCCGTATACAAGCAACAAAAAAGGTCCACAACTCCGCCGTCGTCGACGTGTTGAAGACCTTTAAATCCTTATTAGTTGGCCGTGAGCTTTTTGAATGTCTGAAGATATTCGATTATCTTCTTGTTCAACTGCTCCGGCTTGAATGAGGGCGAATCCATTGACTCGACAGTCAGACCCTTTATGGTGTAGTTTATCATGTTCTCAAACTGATCTATATCCACACCGTTTCTCATGGCGGGCATCGAAAGCTTTGCCCTGTACTTATCAAGCGTATCTTTGTAGACCTTTATGGCTGCTATTGCGCCGTCTTCCATATCGCTTCTGTTTTCAGATATAGCATTTTCAATGAACTCATTCATATAAGGATAATTCTTGAGTACGTTTAACTTAGCAGTCTCAAGCTTCTCCAGATATGAAAAGTAATCAGTTTCCTCGCCGATTGTGCGTGAAAACTCAAAGCTCATATACTTTACGCTGTAATCTATAAGGAATGAATACAGACCCATCTTGTTGATGAAATAATGAAACAGAAGCCCCTTGCTTATCCCTGCCTCTTTGACTATATCATCCGTGCTCGCATGCTTATAACCGTTGATGGCAAATATCTTTAAGGATGCGTTGATCATCCTGTCCTGCTTCTCGCTCTTTAGGTCAAAAAACTTATCATTCATGTCGAATATAATCCCCTTTGGTTGACTGACATAGACAATCCTATCACAGTTTTTTAACGGTAACAATGCCCGAATCGAAACTAGTAGAAAACTTTTTTTGACCCACAATATATTGTATACTTGTTTTCTTTTACAAATTGAATATAATATTAAATATAGGCTAGTTTACATCATCTCGCAGGAGGATAGAGGGTATGAGCAAGTTATTGAGGAATCTTCTTGTCAGCCTTATCGCATCGGTAGGACTGTTCATAATAATAGTAGTCGTTTTGGAAGCGCTTGGCTTTGATACAGGGCTTGCAGATATATGCAACATGGACTGTTCATGCAAGTGTAAGTCACTGGATAAGAAAAACGGCACAAAGATAAAGCGAAACTATACGCAGATAACGCTTCCGGAAGAATAAGGATGCATAAAAAACAGGACTCGTATGAGTCCTGTTTTTTTATTTGTTTAATCTTCCTTTTTCGGTAATACGAATGAACTCTTAAGCGATACTATCCTGTTAAATACAAGCGCATCGTCTTTTGAATCCTTGGGATCCACACTGAAGAATCCCTGACGCACGAACTGGAATCTGTCATAAGGCTTTGATCCCTTGAATGCAGGCTCCAGGAATGCCTTCTTTACTACCAGCGACTGAGGATTCAAAAATACGTTTCCTGCATCGTCATAAACGCTTCCTGCTGCTTCAGCCTTTTCCTCGTCTATAAGGTTCTCATAGAGACGTACCTCTGCAGGTATTGCGGAATCTGCAGCCACCCAATGGATAGTACCCTTTACCTTTCGTCCGTCGGGGCTGTTGCCGCCTTTGGTCTCGGGATCGTATGTAGCATGTACTTCCAGGATGTTTCCTTTCTCATCCTTCACGCATCCCGTACATGTCACAAAATATGCGCTCATCAGACGTACCTCGTTGCCGGGGAAGAGTCTGAAATACTTCTTGGGAGGTTCCTCCATAAAGTCATCGCGCTCGATGTAGAGTTCCTTTGCAAAAACAACCTTTCTGCTTCCGAGTTCTTCATTCTCGGGATTGTTTATCGCATCAAGCTCCTCTGTCGCTCCTTCCGGATAATTGTCTATAACAAGCTTGATAGGATCAAGGATAGCCATATATCTGGGAGCCTTGGGCTTTAAGTCCTCACGGATGCAGTACTCAAGAGCTGCATAGTCAGCTATTGAATGCGCTTTGGAAACACCGCACATCTCAACAAACATCTTGATGGATTCCGGTGTAAAGCCTCTGCGTCTAAGTGCTGCTATGGATACGAGTCTGGGATCATCCCATCCGTCAACCTTTCCTTCCATAACGAGCTTTTTGATATATCTCTTTCCGGTTACCACGTTCTTAAGATACATCTTTGCCTGTTCGATCTGGCGTGGAGGATTCTCATATTCAAGCTCTCTTACGACCCAGTCGTAAAGCGGGCGGTGATCCTCGAATTCAAGTGTGCATATTGAATGCGTGATGCCTTCTATTGCATCCTCGATGGGATGAGCAAAGTCATACATCGGATATATGCACCATTTGTCACCCGTATTGTGGTGTGTCATATGCGCAACACGATAGATAACGGGATCTCTCATGTTCATGTTGGGGCTGTTTATATCTATGCTCGCACGAAGCACCTTTTCTCCGTCTGCGAATTTGCCGTTCTTCATATCCTCAAACAGAGCAAGATTCTCTTCTATGCTCCTGTCGGATGAGGGATCCTTCTTTCCTGGATGCTCGAAATCACCCCTGTATTCCTTTATCTGATCCGCAGTAAGATCCGAAACGTATGCCTTTCCCTTTTTGATGAGCTTTACGGCAGCTTCATACATCTGAGGAAAGTAATCCGAAGCAAAAAACAGTCTGTCTTCATAATCCGCGCCAAGCCACTGTACGTCCTGCTTTATTGACTCAACAAACTCAATATCCTCCTTGGTCGGATTCGTATCATCGAATCTCATATTGAATTTGCCGCCATACTCGTTAGCCAGTCCGTAGTTAACAAGGATAGACTTAGCATGCCCTATATGAAGATAGCCGTTAGGCTCGGGAGGAAATCTGGTATGGACGGTATCGTAAACGCCGTCTGCCAGATCCTTGTCTATCAACTGTTCGATAAAATTCCTGCTCTCTGTACTCATGTTTTGCATCTCCAAAAATAAATTATTTAAAAATAATAGCACAACGCACCGCACACGTAAAGATTATGTGGCCTACATGTATTTTGCGATAAAATCATCATGTGTCATCGGTCGGTCAAAATAGAAGCCCTGTACGAGCCTAACCTTCATGTTCTCGAGTACCTCGTACTGCTGTTTTGTCTCGATTCCCTCTACGCATATATCAACGTCTATTGCAGAGGCAAGCTCTGCGACCATCCTGATAAACGACTGTGAGTAATCATCCTTAGCCAGTTCCTTGACGAATGACTGATCGACCTTTATGACATCAAGAGGTATCTCTCTTATATGATTGAGTGACGAATATCCCGTACCGAAATCATCAAGAGCTATCCTGATACCCATCTCGCGGATGGATGTCATTATGCCCTTCATCCTGTTCATATCGTTTATTGCGAGCGATTCTGTAACCTCTAGCGTCAGATTATGAGGATTTATTCCGGTCTTTTTAACTACCCTCTCAATGCTTTCCACTATATCGTTCTGCATCAGCTGCACAACGGAAAGATTGACATTCACCTTGTATTCGGGATGTCCGTTGTCATTCCAGAACTTAAGCGTCCTGCATGCTTCCATAAGGACATGTTCTCCGATGGGATTTATAAGTCCAAGGTATTCCGCAAGCGGTATGAAATCTCCCGGAGAGATAAAGCCCATCTCCTTTGACTCCCATCTTACCAAAGCTTCCGCTCCGCAACAGGGATTTCCCTCTTTCTGTATGTCTATTATAGGCTGATAATATACCAGAAACTCATCTATGGATTCGCTTGTCGCATCTCTCATGTTCTTTTCCATATCAAGACGCTTGTTTGCATCCGATGTGGATCCCGTAACATACTTGGCGACTCTGTTCTTTCCGGACTTCTTTGCCTCATACATAGCAACGTCGGCTTTCTGTATGAGCTCTCCCACCTTGTCACCCTCTTCGGGGAAAACGACTATTCCCATGCTCATGGTGCAGTAGTATTCTCCGTCCTTTAAGATGAAGGGAGATAAAAAGACATCTTTTATATCAGATATGATGCGGTCAAGATCATCGAATGCCCTCGGATGAACGATCATTACGAATTCATCTCCGCCCATTCGATAGCAGTGATCCTCAAGCCCCTTGATCGAGCTTATGCCCTGGCTTATATCCTTTAAAAGTACATCGCCGTACTGATGTCCGAGCGCATCGTTGATATGCTTAAAGTCATCAAGGTCCATATATAACAGAGCTCCGCACTTATCGCTCTTCTTGGACTCATCGATAACCCTTGCAAGATCTCTTTCACAGCACAGTCTGTTAAACAGGCCCGTGAGGAAGTCAGTATAGGCCTGCTGCTCTATTCTCTTCTGATAGTTCTTCTTGTCGGTCACATCATATATGGCAAACAGGCACACCTTCTTGCCGTTTACCCATGAGATTACATTATGATGGATCTCATAGTTGAGTCCAGTCGTATAGTCATAGAATTCTATCTCTTTTCCGGACTCATGTCTGTCCCACAGAATCTTATCGAGCTCCGGATTTATCTTTTCCCTTGAAAACAGTTTCTTCATTATCCTGTTTTCAAAATGCACAACACCGTTGTTGTTATCCAAAACTATGATCGCGCATCCTACATGCTCAAGAATCTCTTCCAGTGATGCATAGGAGCTTGCAAGTGAGTTTTTCTGTATCTTTCTCTCTATGCTGCTTTGCAGTATCCTTGATGCATCTGCCAGAAACTGCAGCTCATCTATATGCCATGACCTTGCCTGAACGGTCTCGACATAAACACAGTACATGTCTTCACCGTATACGGGCATGGCTACAACGGCCTTTACACCTAATATGTCCCATTCCTCTATATCAAGCTTTCCCGTCAGCAGATCGCCCGAAAGTATGACAGGCTTGTTTCCTTCAATGAAAGGCAGTCTTTTCTGTATGTGGTTCTTGTCATATATGGGATGTGTCGAATTATCGCTCCACTGGCATAAAACGTCCATGGAATCCTTGTCGAGAGTCCTTACTACCATGGCACGGCTGGTATTTAGATATCCTGCCGTTATCGCCAAAAACCTTCCTGCGATCGTCTCGAAATTCTTATCATCGTTCAGAAGCTTTAAGATATCTGTAAGAGCGTTGGATTTGGAAAGAGACGTGGTCAGTTCTCGTGCATATTCGCGGGACTGTCTGTTCTCCTCCTCGTAGTGATATTCGGACATGCGCATGCGCATGAACTCATCGGCTATCTCTCTCAGAACATCGACAGCATTCAAAAATCCCGCAAAAGAAGTGCATCTGCTCAGTCCGCTAACAGAATGCATATCATCTGAAACACCTCCGCAGATGATGAATACATATCTGCATCTGTTTGCTGCCCTTATGGCGGTCGCCGCGACCTTTATATCTCCTGCGGGTGTATCCTCGATCACCTGGTCTTCGAGATTCTCAATGGCAACCCTTGTATAAAGGTCCCTTATCATGTCCTCTGTCACATATCTTGAGAGGATCTCCTTATCTTCATGCGAACATTCAAAGTCAAAGAGCATCTCCCTTGAATCCGACAGGCAACAAATATAAACGCCGGTACTTTTTGAATACTTACCCGCGTATCTTTTGATCTTGTCTATATCTGAACTAGTGTACTCTGTGGTATACATCATATAGCCTGCCATGTTCAAATTGTGATATACTTAATATATCATTTTTTTGGTTTTTTATAAAGGGAGCACAAATGAATTTTTTGCGCACGCATCGGGAAAAGATAAGCATGATTCTTATACTGCTGACAGCACTTGTCAGCATGAGCATATTTGTTTTTCTGCAGCCGTTCGGAGACGGACCCGATGAGATAAACCGCTACAAAGTAGTATCCTATATAGAATCATACGGTCATATCCCTGCAGGTGACGAACCTCAGATCATAATAGACGGCTACGGGGCATCATATGCATTTCAGCCCATCCTCACATATATGATCGAGGGTTTTTTACTCAGGCTCCTATCACCTCTTTCACTTTCCTTTGATGTAAAGCTCATTATAGCCAGATACGTAAATGTTCTTATCGGGCTGATAGGCGCATATTATACGATACAACTCTCAAAGCTCATATTTGATGATGAAACGGCAGCATATCTGTTTTCGCTTTCAGTTATACTGCTGCCTCAGAACCTCTTCATATATACATATGTAAATACGGACGGAATGGGCCTTATGTCCGTTATAATGATGATCTATGCCGTTATAAGAGGCTACAGATATGACTTTGACAAAAGGTCATGTGTAACGCTTATTGTATCCATTTCTCTGTGTCTTTTGTCATATTATAACTGCTATGGCTATATACTCATGGCATTTTTCGCATTCATCATATATTTCATTGTTAATAAGTCATATAAGAGCATGTTTGCAAAAGGCCTGCCCATAGCGTTATCAGTGTTTATTCTTTCAGGATGGTGGTTCATCAGAAACTGCGTCCTCTACGGCGGTGATATATTTGCATTAAACGCAAGAAGGGAATGCGCCGCAGCAACGGGAAACATATTGTGGCTTGAAAACATGGCAAACACATACCAGGCAGAAGGCTACAGCCTGTATGAGATGGTGTTTGAGACTGACTATTATACGCTTGTATGGAAAAGCTTTATAGCGATGTTCGGTCCCATGGCCATACCCACCCATCACTATGTATATATGGGCTTTAAATACCTAGCCTTGATCTGTCTATTTTCTTTACTCATACCAGTACGTTCAAAGATCATGGAATCTCTTAAGAGTTCATACAGATATATCATATGGGCACTCCTTATCATAGGAATGATCATTCCTGTCGTACTTGCCCTGTACTATTCATACACATGGGACTTCCAGCCTCAGGGCAGATACTATCTTCCCTGCCTGATTCCGCTTGCCATGATACTGTGCTGCGGCATGAATAAGCTCATATCCTGCATATGTGCATTCATCCAAAAACATGCAGGCAATAAAAAGGCCCCTGCTTACGCAAAGGCCTTCATATATCTCATGCTTTATTCATTCTTCTTTATGAGTCTTGTTATCTCGCTCTATAAACTCGTTTCCTACTACAAAGCTTAAGCATCAACGCTGTAGTTAGGAGCTTCCTTTGTGATATGTATATCATGAGGATGGCTCTCTTTAAGTGAAGCCGCGCTTATCTTTACGAATCTGCCGTTTTCCTTGAGTTCCTCGATAGACTTCACACCGCAGTAACCCATGCCGGATCTTAAACCGCCGAGCAGCTGGAATACGGTATCTTCAACATATCCCTTGTATGCCACACGTCCTTCAACGCCTTCGGGAACAAGCTTCTTTGCATTGGTCTGGAAGTAACGATCCTTTGAACCGTTTTCCATGCCTGCGATAGAACCCATTCCGCGGTATACCTTGTATTTTCTTCCCTGATACAGTTCAAATTCACCGGGGCTTTCCTCGCATCCGGCAAACATGCTACCCATCATGCAGACGCTCGCACCTGCTGCGATAGCTTTTGTGATATCTCCCGAATACTTGATACCGCCGTCAGCGATGATCGGTATTCCGTATTCCTTTGCAACAGCATATGCATCCATGACTGCTGATATCTGAGGTACACCGATACCTGCAACGATACGTGTGGTACAGATACTTCCGGGTCCCATTCCGACCTTAACCGCATCAGCACCTGCCTCGATAAGATCTCTTGTGCCTTCACCTGTCGCAACGTTTCCTGCGATAACAGGAAGATCAGGATATCTTTCCTTAATCATCTTTAAGCATCTTACAACGTTTGCAGAATGACCGTGAGCCGAATCAAGAACGATAACGTCTACCTTAGCCTTTACAAGCGCATCAACTCTCTCAAGAACGTTGGCTGTTATTCCTACTCCCGCTCCGCATAAGAGTCTTCCCTGTGCGTCCTTGGCAGAAAGAGGATACTTGATGGTCTTTTCAATATCCTTGATAGTGATAAGTCCTTTTAAGTTGTAATCATCATCAACGATGGGTAATTTTTCTTTACGAGCTGCAGCAAGTATCTTCTTTGCTTCCTCAAGGGTTATTCCCTCTTTGGCCGTTATGAGATTCTCGCTTGTCATAGATTCCTTGATCTTCTTTGAGAAGTCTTCCTCAAACTTAAGATCTCGGTTTGTGATGATACCTACCAGTTTTCTGCCTTCTGTGATCGGCACACCTGATATTCTGAACTTTCCCATAAGTTCATCGGCATCTTTAAGTGTATGTTCTGGACTGAGAGAAAATGGATCTGTTATAACACCGTTCTCTGAACGCTTAACCTTATCGACCTCGTCAGCCTGTTCCTCGATAGACATGTTCTTATGTATTATACCGATACCTCCCTGTCTGGCCATCGCTATAGCCATACGGTGTTCAGTCACGGTATCCATGCCTGCGCTCATAATAGGAATGTTTAGCTTAATTGACTTGGTAAGCTGTGTTGAAACATCGATTTCATTTGGTACAACCTCTGCATATGCAGGTATAAGCAGCACATCATCAAAGGTTATTCCGTCGCGTATGATCTCGCCCATTGTCTCTCTCCTTTCGCTGTTATGTTGTTTTGGTTTAAATATGATTTGCGTTCTAATTTATCACAACTAAATCACAAATTCAACCACATATTTTACAAATTATTTGAAAATTTTCCTCGGAGAGAAGTAACTTATCACATCGAGCAGTTTTTCGCCGGGCTCAATGAGTATCTTTAATCCGCCGTCATAGAAGATGGCGTAGACATTATCAGCATTTGCCTTGTCATGCGAGGTGAAATCCCTTGAAACGCACTGTCTGTTCTTGTACTCTCCCATCTTGTCGCCGTTTACCCTTACGATAGCTTCCATCTTGTCAAGCGACAGCGTCATTATGTGCTTTCTTCTTGACTGGCTGTAGATAGCATCTATATCTATCTCTTTTTCACAGTATGCATACTCGTACTCTACCTGGCTGTAGCTTCCGGCAAAATATCCGGCTGCTCCGAGTGCTACTGCGACAACAAACATTATAAGGCCTCCTCCGAACGTCATTGCCCCGAGTACCGCAATTGCACACAGCACAAAGCATATGATCCTGAGGATTGCAAGAGCTATATTAGTCCTGCACTTTACCATTACCTCTACTATCTCATCTCTCATATCTTTATATCTCCCTCAAATGAAACCTTCGCAGGACCTGTCATAAATACGACATTTTCATTTCTGTCCCACTCTATCTCTATGTTTCCGCCAAGAACCTTTACGTTTACCTTCTCATCCGTAAGGCCGTTTAATATGCATGCAACAGCGGTTGCGCAGCATCCGGTTCCGCATGCAAGCGTCTCGCCTGTTCCTCTTTCCCATACTCGCATAAAAACATGAGAACGGTCAAGGACTTCGACAAACTCGGTATTTGTCCTTCTGGGGAATCTCTCGTGATTCTCAAAGCAGGGTCCGATCTTTTCTATATCAAGGTCCTTAACGTCATTCATGAATACAACGGCATGAGGATTACCCATTGATACACATGTCATCTTATATTCATTTCCCGAAACGTTTATCGCTTCGTCTATGACCTTTTCATTATCACTTATGACAGGAACAAGCTTTGACTCCAGGATGGGTGAACCCATATTTACCCTTACCTTTTCAATCTTTCCGTCACCTCCGGGGAAAAGCGTCAGATATTTAACGGCACCTGCGCTCTCAACGCTGATCTGAGTCTTGTCTGACAGGCCGTGATCATATATATATTTGCCCACGCAGCGGATGCCGTTTCCGCACATCTCGGATCTCGAACCGTCGGCATTGTACATCTCCATCTCGAATTCGGCTGTCTTTCCGGGATTGATGAATATGAGTCCGTCGCTGCCTATGCCGAAGTTTCTGTTACTTAAGCTTATCGCAAGCTCGCTCTTTTTATCATCCGGTATATGTTCTTCAAATCCGTTCACATATACATAGTCATTGCCGCAACCGTGCATCTTTGTAAATTTCATATCATTCTCCTAAGGTGTATCAAGATATTCTAAAAAGTCTATCGCAGTCTCAAGATGCGATGTGTTTGAAATGATGATCGCATAACCGTTCTTTTGGGGGAACATGTTATATTCTTTTATCTTTGCAAAATCGGTTATATCTATACAGAGCGCTTCATATCTGCCTTCATAGTCCTGCTTGTACTCTTCCTCGTATCCTTCTATGCCGACCTCTTCAAAAGGAAAGTCATACCATATAAGCTTATCTTCATATTTATCCAGATCCTTTTGGGGAAGAATCTTTGTAAGGTCATATGCACAGTCCTGGGCTCTTGCAAATTTCATGAAGTCCTCATCACAAAGCATCACGTCAAGCTCTCCAACAGCCACATTCATGAATACCTTCTGAATATTGGTCTGGTTGTACTGATCGGCTGCATATACATCTATCAGATAATTGGGGTCTATAATGAGTTCTTCTTTCTTTTCATCATATGTCAGTGTTTTTGCATAACCGTCAATGAACTCATTGTAATCAAGAAGATCTACACTCTGGCCGTTTACAACGAGAACCTGAAAGATGCATTCCTTTCTGGTCGCAAAAAAGTGTATCACGCTGGCTAAAAGACATATCGCTACAACGCCTATAATAAAATGAACCTTATAATAGTAGACAAAGTACTTAACTCTTTCCTTGCCCGTCTTGCTCTGCCATACTTTTTTTGCTTCGTTCTTTATTTCCTCATTTACAGAATTGAATTCCTGGGGCATATTTCTACCGCCTTATCTATAATGATCTTACCATGGCCTTCAGCTCATCGATCGTAAACTCATAATCCGTATTGCAGAAATGACAGTTTACGCTTATGGGCTTGTTATCATCGATCATGGCCTGAAGTTCTTTTTTTCCTACACTTATAAGTGCCTTCTTGACCCTGTCCTTGTCACAGTTGCAGTAAAACTTAATGGGTAGCTCATCCGTATAGTCTATATCAAATCCCTTTAAAATGCATTCCAAAAGATACTCGGGATCATTTCTTGTTTCAAGCATCTTTGTAACGGGCTCAAGACTCTTTATATTCTCTTCAAGCTTCTCAAGAACTTCATCGCTTGCAAAAGGCATGAGCTGTATGATGAATCCTCCTGCCCTTTTTACACTCACATCATCCCTGTTCATAAGAACACCCAGACCTACGCTGGAAGGTATCTGTTCTGATGTGACAAAGTAATATGTAAGGTCTTCTGCAACTTCACCTGTCTGCAAGAGCACCTGTCCGCTGTAGGGCTCTTTTAGTCCCATATCCTTTATGACCTGAAGGTATCCGTTTCCGACAGCTCCTCCCACATCAAGCTTTCCTACACTGTTTGGAGGAAGCATAACGAAGGGATTGTCAACATATCCCTTTACTTTTCCTTTGCTGTCAGCGGTTACAGTTGCTTTGCCCAAAGGTCCGTCACCAAGTAGCTGCAGGGTCACGATATCCTCATCACCTTTCAGCATAGCTCCCATCATAACGGCTCCGGTCATTAGTCTTCCGAGTGTTGCACAGGCAACCGGGCTGAGTCCGTGTCTTTTTCTGGCTTCTTCAACTGTATCGCATGAGACGCATGCAAACGCTCTTATCTGTGCATTTGCTGCTGTCGCTCTTATCATCTTATCCATATCTTTACTCTCTAATCTTCTTTATATCTCATTTTGGGCTTTACGCATCTAGCCACGATGTGGATCCTCTCGCTTTTGTCACTTACATTTTCACCGCTGTCCGCATCGCTTGCTTCAAGAAATTCAAGGCCTGCCTGTTTTATAAACTGCTCCATCTGGTCAAGAGTATATCCTCTCTGAAGATGAGTCTCGCTGCTCTTTGAATACAGATCTCCCTCTTTTGAAAAGATAGTAAGATCATATTCATTGATCCTGTCTTCATCAGAATAGAAGTTTTCCCATATAAAGCTGTAATCGTCCCTGTTCTCTGCGATAGTGCAGTCGCCTATGACTTCGCTGTATTTATATACCGTATTAAAATCAAAGACAAAGATGCCGTCTTTGTCCAGATAGTTTTCAACAAGCTTAAAGGTTGCCAGCACATCTTCGTCGCTTAAAAGATAGTTGATGCTGTCACATACGCTCACTACGGCTCTTACTGTGCCGTAGAGTTCAAACTCCCTCATGTCCTGCAAAAGATACAGGATGTCACTGCCATCCTCATCATTTTTCGACATGGCGATCTGAAGCATCTCGCATGAATTATCAACCCCTATCATGTCATAGCCTTTTTTTGCGAGCATCCTTGTAAAAGTGCCTGTTCCGCATCCTAAGTCAAGTACGAGCTCTTTGGGAACATCGTATCTTTCAAAGATGTTTAGAACAAACTCAAGCCATTTGTCATAGGGTGTATCATCCATAAATATGTCATAACACCTTGCTAGTTTTGTATAACTATCCATTAAGATATCCCTTTAAGAAGTCAATGACCTTATCCATCTGCTCGTCTGTTCCCATAGATATACGAAGATAATCATCTATCCTAGGCTTATTGAAGAATCTGACATAGATGTTCTCAGCCTTAAGTGCTTCGAACAGTTCCTTTGCCTTTACAGACTCATGCTTTGCAAATATGAAGTTTGTCTTTGAATCAGCAAAACTGAATCCGAGAGCTATAAGTTCCTTTTTTACTCTTTCTCTGGTAGCGATGGTTTTTGCCGTTATGTCCCTAAAGTATGCATCATCCTTTAGGGCTGCCGCTCCCGCTGCGATCGTAACGGGATTGAGCGTATATGAATTGAACGAGAACTTTACATCCTTTAGATAATCTATGATCTTCTTTTGTCCGAACGCCATGCCTATACGGATACCCGCAAGAGCTCTTGATTTTGAAAATGTCTGAATAACAACGAGATTCTCGTACTTGTCGATCAGAGGTATGGCAGAAACAGCTCCGAAATCAATATATGCCTCATCCACGATAACTACTCTGTCCTTGTTATAAGCTATTATCTCTTCAATGTCCTCAATGGAAAGCTGAGCACCTGTCGGTGCATTCGGATTTGCTATTACAACTCCTCCGTTATCGCACAGATAATCCTCTTTTATAATATTGAAATTCTCATCAAGCGCCTTTGTTTCATACTTTATCTTATACAGATCTGCCCATACGTCGTAAAAGCTGTATGTGATATCAGGAAACAAGATCGGCTTGTCAGAATTAAAATATGTAAGAAAAGCCAGTGCCAGCACATCATCGGAACCTATCCCTACAAAGATGTTGTCGCTGTCAAGGTGATATGTCCTTGCAAGCTCGTCGACAAGCTCGGTGGCGTTCGTATCCGGATATTTTCTCAGCTTATTTGCATCAAAACTCTTTATAGCCTCCATAACCAGTGGTGAAGGCGGATACGGGCTCTCGTTTGTATTGAGCTTTATAAGATCATCGCTCTTTGGCTGTTCTCCCGGTGTATATGGTGTTACTCTTCTTATATTATCTTCAAAAGACATTTTCTTCTCCTTTTAATACATGATCTTAACGGTAATCAACGACCGAATCATGATAGGTCTGCTTAATGAACTCTTCCGTCTCCTTTGAGTTGAGCGCCTTGCTCAGCTGATTTGTTTTATCATTTCCCGCCTTGCTCTTATCAGTAACAAGACATATTGAAAACATATCGAGTATCCCGGAGTTTCTATTCTCGTCTCCGAGAGATGTTTCGGGATCTATTCCTGAAAGCATCGCTCTGTTATAGTCGCAGATGATGAGTCCGTATGCCGATGTATCAGGCCATCCCGCTGAAAAATCTACCTCTTCTATGGAAAGGTGATGTGGATTTGCTGTAACATCCTCCATGCTCGCCTGATAATATACATCCGGCTTAAGCTCGATAAGACCCTTCTGCTCCAAAAGATACAAAGCCCTTGCTTTATTGACATCTCCTTTTATTACAGCGACCTTTACATTACTTGGTATTGAAGAAAGATCAGTGACTGATCCTCCAAAAAGAGCCAGAGGTTCATAATATACTCTCTCTGCTATTGTAAGGTCCGTACTGTTTTTCTTGTTGTAGCTGTCCAAAAACACCTGATTCTCATAAAGGCTTGCATCAGCCTCGCCGTTAAGCACCATTGCATTTGGCTGATCATAGTCTGAGCATATGACAGGCTCGATACAGTAGTTTGTGTTTACCAGTGCCTCGTCTGCCTTTTTAAGGATCTCTTCTGCAGGGGCACCCATTATAGCGACCTTTATCGGTTTCCTGTCCTTTTGCGGCTGAATCTCGGCAAATTCCTGACCGGAAGCGGTCTGGCCTGAAGATGTACTCACACCTGATTGCGAAGTCACTTCAGATCCGATGCTTTCTATCTGAACCTCTACGGTCTCATCGGTATGTTGGCTTTTTCCGCAGGCTGTGAGTGAAACGCATATGAGACAGGCATATAAAAACGCCGTTTTTCTTTTCATAAAGCTATTTGTTCCTTTTATTACATATTAATAAGATAAAACCCGTGGCAAATTATACCATAAAGCCCGTTTGCCCTCAAGTATGTAAGGATATTGCAGAAATGTCATTTGCTAAATCGTGTTTTAACTCACGTTTTTGTCCAAAAATGTTATTTTAAATAGTTTTTGGACATAAAATTCCGCCCGTCATTTATAAGTGTGCTTTGGGGGCATATAGCTCCTGCAAGTCCCGTCATATCAACACATACATCGTTTTGGTCCCAAAATGATGAATTTTTGCTTGCAGGATTTCCTGCATTTTTGCGTTTTTCATAGTTTACATAATTTTGTATCTTGCAAGGATTCTTCAAAATGAAATTTTTGACCCCTTTATAATGCCCGATTCTACATATAGATTCAGTTTTTATGTAAACACCATATATAGATGTGTAACTTGCATGATTATGATATTTATTTGTCAATCTTGCAAAACACGATTTACCAATTGACACTTTTTACTTGCAAATGGTTTGTTATTTATTTCATACCACATCATATTGTAGTATCACTTTTGAGAAAAATGGCGGACCCCGTTATGAAATCCGCCATGTCATATCACATGTGCTAAATCATTCTTTAGCTGAATCGGCACTCTTTTCACTCCTGATATCTATCACAGGACCTCCAGTACCGTTTATGTAGTCACCTGTTATCACAACTCTTCCTATATTGTCATCCTTGGGGATCTCATACATGATATCGAGCATGAATTCCTCAATGATCGATCTGAGAGCTCTTGCACCGGTATCCTTTTCAAGAGCCTTTTCAGCGATTGCCTCAAGCGCACTGTCATCAAACTCAAGCTTGACCTCATCCAGTTCAAGAAGCTTTGTATACTGCTTTAATATCGCGTTCTTTGGCTCCTTTAAAATCTTTACGAGCATCTCCTTGGTAAGTCCCTGAAGAGTATAGATGACAGGAAGCCTTCCTAAAAACTCCGGGATCATGCCAAACTTCTTAAGATCCTCGACAGTTACCTTTTCAAGTATGTTCTTATCCTTGTCAAACTTGTCCTTTAGCTCTGCTCCGTAACCGATAGAAGTCGTCTTATGAAGGCGCTGCTTTATTATCTCGTCAAGATCAGGGAATGCTCCGCCGCAGATGAACAGGATGTTTCTTGTATTAACTGTGGTAAGAGGCACCATGGCATTCTTGCTCATTGCGCCCACGGGAACTTCCACATCCGCTCCCTCCAAAAGTCTTAAAAGACCCTGCTGAACGGATTCTCCGCTGACGTCTCTTGAGTTATTGTTCTTTTTCTTCGCGATCTTGTCTATCTCGTCTATAAAGACGATACCCATCTCTGCCCTGTCCACATCATTGTCGGCAGCGGCAAGAAGCTTTGATATAACGCTTTCTATATCATCGCCGATATATCCGGCTTCTGTAAGAGATGTCGCATCCGCAATGGCAAGCGGCACATCTAGCAGTCTTGCAAGAGTCTTTACAAGATATGTCTTTCCGCTTCCTGTAGGACCGATCATGAGCATATTTGATTTCTCTATCTCGATCTCATCCATCGTGCCTGTAGCCACTCTCTTGTAGTGGTTGTATACGGCAACGGAAATGACCTTCTTTGCATGCTCCTGCCCTATGACATATTCATCAAGCTTTGCCTTGATCTTGTGAGGCTGAGGTATGTTCTTAAGATCTATTATGGGCTTTTTATCCTTGTTAGCCTTCTTTACCCTTGATCTTTGCGCCATTCCTCCTCCGGCAAGATCCGCAAGATTTAAGAAGCTGATATTCGGAAATCCCCTTAAATACTTCTCAAACCTTATGCTGGCATCCTGAGGATCCCCTTCCTGCTTCTTTTCGGGTTCTTCAGGTGTTTCCGTCGGTGTCTCAGACGGAGTCTCCTGCGGTGTTTCATCAGGCTTTTCTTCGTTTGTCTGATCTGTCTGTTTCTTAAGATCCTGAGGATAATTCCATCCCGGTATGCTCTCAAACATCTTGTCCAGTCCCATGTTCTTTATAAGATCATAGGATCTGTTCATGCAGTCCTCACATACGCACAAATTGCCGGGCAGTTTTACCATCCGCCCGGCTTTGCTTTCAGTTCTGTGACACATCATGCAAACATCTTCGTAATTGTTGTTGTCCATAAACTCCTTATTCCGAAGGCATTACATCTTTGCCTACCAGTTCAAGAGTAAGCTTCTGTGACTGGTATGCTCCGGAATCATCTAACCTTTCTATCGTTATCTCAACAGTCTCACCCGCTTCATAATAAGCAAGGTTCTCCTGAAGTTTTTCCATACTGTTTATAGTTGTACCTTCAAACTTGGTGATGATATCGCCCTTGCGAAGGCCTGCTTTTTCAGCTCCTGTGTTTTCGTATACCTCATATACATATACACCTTCGGGGAAGTCATAGATCTGAGCCATCTCAGCTGATACGCCTCTTCCCGAAATGCCGAGATATCCTCTGTCTCCTTCGGATACGGCTGCTTTTGTCTTCTTTGTCTTAAGATCATCTATTATAGGCAGAGCCTTTGATATGGGTATCGCATAACCCATTCCCTCTACAGCGCTACCGCCGATCTTGTTGGAATTGATTCCTATTACCTGTCCTTTGACATTTAAGAGTGCACCGCCGCTGTTGCCGGGGTTTATCGCTGCATCAGTCTGTATGAATCCGTGTGAGAATTCTCCTTCGGATACCTCAAGCTCTCTGTCGAGTGCCGAAATGACACCTGTTGTTACGGACTGTCCGTATCCGAGAGCATTTCCTATGGCTATAGCGGGTTCTCCCACCTTAAGCTCATCTGAATCACCGAGTTCCGCTATGCTTATCGCATCCTTTGTACTATCTTCAAGATCATCCTTTGATACAGCTATTACAGCTACATCCATATCTGCATCGGAACCCTTTACATGGGCTTTTGACTGAGAACCGTCTATAAACTGAACTTCCAGAGTCTCTGCATCAGCGATAACGTGATTGTTTGTTGCTATCAGAAGCTCATTGTCATTCTCGCCGATTATTATGCCGGAACCGCTTGCTTCAGCTTCTTCCGAATACATCTGTCCCCAGAAATTGGTCGTTGCGGTGTACTTGTTGGTAATGGATACGACACTTGGCATAACCTTGTCAACAACGTCGGTCACATCCGTAACCACCGTGGTCACCTCGCCGACGCTCTTGATGGTGTCTATGACAGAGTCGTCTATCGCTTCCTTGTCCTTGTCTCTTGTAAGCTTTGAAAGGATATCCTTTTCGATTTGTGTCTTGTAAGCTTCCTTGTCAAATTCCTCGGTCTGCTCTTTTGCATCCTTGGTATAGTATTCGACTACTCCGAATGCCACTGCGGCACACAGTCCGAATACAAGGCCTGATGCTATTATAACGGCGAGTTTTCCGAAAAATCTTCCAACTTTGCCAGTTTTCTTCTCTTGAACTTTTTCGTATTCGTTTTCCATAATGCTACCTCCTATCTGATATCTACAGAATAGTGAGTAATTGTGACCAAATTGTGTTTAAATTATATTCTTTTTATGAAATGAATCTAATCAAAATATCCTTTTTGTGAAGAAAATGCTCTTACAAGTCCCACAGGAAGCTTCTCATATCTGCATCCAAGCTTAAATCCCATGTACTTGCATCCGCAGTTAAATATGTATCCCACAGCCTTAAAGGGATGCCCCGATCTAAAAAGCTTTGAAAGGACACTCTTTACCATGCGTTTTCCTTCTTCGTCCTGACCGATGCCCTCAAATACTTCGGGGTTTTGAGCATGACTCACTCCATTGTCAAAGTTTCGCTTAAACTGCTCGATGCCGCTGTATTCGTGAGAATGATATACGCATGCATCCGCAGAATACGCTATCCTGTAACCTGCTCTTACAGCCTTTGCCGCATAGATCATATCCTCATTGAATATGGTTTTGTCGATAAATCCGCCAAGTTCGTTAAATATGTGCATGTTGTAGGCGCAGCATACATTGCTGCAAAAGAAAGCCTTTATCTGCATGCTCTCTATGTCTTTTGCGGATTTTATGATACTTTCTTCAGGATAATTGAACTGTCTTGTAAGCTTCTCAGTTACAGAACTGTTCTCGGATGCGAGCTGTCTTGCGTAGCTTGCAGCCACCGTCTCATCCTCAAGGGGCTTTACGATGTTTTCTATAAGATATTCATCCTTTGGAAGAGCATCCATTGTCATCATGACACAGATATCCGCATCGGACATCTTCATTGCCATGTTTCTGGTGCGCCCGTGGTCGAATTCTTCCTTTTTGATATGAGTAAGCTCAATCCTTGAAAGAATATCCCCATCATCGCAGCACGATTCAAAGTCCTTAAAGCAGGCCTCATCCGTGTTGATGACGATTATCCGCTCGGGCTTGACTGTCTGCCTCTCAAGCATCCTTAGAAGCTCTATGAAGCCATTCTGTGGCTTATATGTGGGTATTATGACATCTATGCTCATAATTATCCTAAAATCGCCAAAAAGACCCCTTAGGGTCTTTTTGATGCATGAATCTATCTGCCTGTATCTGACGATACCTTGTTACTGTACTGCTGTACCTGTGCCGAAACCTGATATGCGGAATCATCGAACAGGAAATTGTGTAAAAGCGTTACGTTCTGTTCAAGATTTACCGGGATTACGCAGCTGCCCTTGCTGCCCACGGTTCCGGTCGCTCTGTTTGATTCAAACGGGAAACCGTCGCTTCCGGTTATATTGTATTTTGTGACATTTGAAAGCATCGCAGTCATCTCGTCAACATCAAGTGATGTAGAGACATTCGGAAGCGCCGCATTCAGTATCTTGTTAAGAGTAGCGGGATCAGACTGCTTGCAGACATCCATGACAGCCGCAAGAACCGTACGCTGTCTCTGAGCTCTCATAAAGTCATCACCGACATATCTTATTCTGCAGTAGGCAGTTGCCTGAAGACCGTTTAAAAGCTGTCTTCCGGGCTCCTTGACTGCTATATAGTCAACTCCCTCTGTTGCCGTATATGTCTTTTTATCAGTCGTCTTTCCGACCATACTTATCTGATAATTGTTAAGATGCACTATCTCGTTCTGCTGAACATCGATATAGACTCCGCCAAGTGCATCGATAGTCTCGATAAGTCCCTCGAATCCTACCGTAACATAATCGGTTATGTTAAGGTCCATGTTCATGTTTAACATGTTGATCGCCTGCTCGGGACCGCCCTTTGCATACGCTGCGTTACACTTATTGTATGAGTCGTTGCCCAGGTTAAGATATGTATCTCTGTATACCGAACATAGTCTGATATCACCGGTATCATTGTTTATTGAAGCAATGATGATGGTATCGGATCTTGTTCCCTTACCAAGACTTCCTTCTCTTGAATCGACACCGAACAGGGCTATGTTCTTATATCCCTTTAATGTAACGTTCTCCGCTACGGTATCGTTCATCTTTGCCTTGATCTCTTCCTCGTCGATCTTTACTTTTGTTACCTTTTCGGCTTTGGTTACTCCGTATACTACTACTACAAGGAGTACCAGTACGAAAAACTCGGCAATAAGAAGAAGTATCTTGTTCCTCTTCTTTCTTGCTCTCTTCTTTGCCATTGCCCGCCTTTTTGCGGCCTGTGATGTTGCCATAGTTATATACTCTCCGTTCTTTTACTTTAATACGCGTTCTTAAATCCCTTGAATATGGTCAGAAACAGTATCTTGATATCAAACCCGAACGTCCAGTTCTCGATATAATAGAGATCATAGCTTATTCTCTTATGTATTGAGGTATCTCCCCTGAAGCCGCAAACCTGGGCCCAGCCGGTTAGTCCCGGTCTGACCTGGTGCTTTATCATGTATCGGGGTATCTCCTCTTTGAACTGTTCGACGAATTGCGGTCTTTCGGGTCTGGGTCCGACCAGACTCATGTCCCCTTTTAGGATATTGAATAGCTGCGGCAGTTCGTCAAGATTGAACTTTCTCATGATCCTTCCGCTCTTTGTGACTCTCGGATCATCCTTGACTGTCCAGCCCTTCTGCTCCTGCGCAGCATCCTGAACACGCATCGTTCTGAATTTATATATGTTAAAGGACTTGTTGTGAAGTCCTATTCTTTCCTGCTTGAATATTACAGGGCCCTTGCTTGACAGCTTCACTATCAGTGCAAGTATGAGTAAAACAGGTGACAATACTATAATGCCGACAAGCGAGAGAACAAAGTCGCAGATTCGCTTTATAAGAGCATTGAATGTATTGGACAACGGAACATATCTTATATTAATTACCGGCAGTCCGTCAAGTTCCTCTGTATAGGGGCGGTTCGGTATGAGACTGCTGTAATCAGGGATGAACTTGGTATGCACACCTGATTTTTCACATTTGCTAACTATATCCGCTAGGATATCGTAATCTGAAAGCGGCAGCGCTACTGCAATCTCGTCCAATGTCGCATCGGGAAGGATGACATCTATATCCTCGATCACCCCGACTACTCTGACGCCCTTGTATACAGTACCTATAGGTACATTGTTATCAAGGATGCCTCTTACGACATAGCCCCACTGAGGGTTGTCATTTATCCTGTTTATATATTCTTCCGTAGCTCTCGAATAGCCCACAATAAGGATATACTTAAGATTGTATCCCTTCTTTCTGAACTTTCTGAGCACGGATCTTATTATACATCTTATCGCAAAGGCAAAGATGGTATTCAGAACAGCAAATATCGCAATAAGTCCACGGGAGAAATCCTCGACTTTAAACAGCGTGATGCTGATCATGAATGCTGCTATGCCGATCGCATTGGCTCTCAGCACCGTCGCAAGCTCGGTCTCAAGTCTCTGAGAACGCTTGGGCGCATACATTCTGTTCATATAATATATGATCAGATATCCCGGCACTAAAAAATACAGTGCAGAGAAGTAGAATGCGGGCGGATGCGCCAGTGTCGACCCATCGGAAAGGAATCCTTCAAACTTAAGGAACCAAGCGAGTAAATATGAAGCGGCAACTACCAGTCCGTCTAAAACAATGTGAAGTTGATTAAAATACTTCTGATTGTCTTTAATCATTACTCCCCATTACCTTTCAAAGTCAATAAAAAACACCTAACTAATTGATTATACCAATTTTAGCCTATACAAACAAGCGTCTGATGATATTGACCCAAAGCAGTATCTGTATCTTTATGTAATTTGCAAAGTAACGCATCTTAAAGCCAACCTTGTGCTCTTTTGTCTTTTTTGAAAAGCAAAGCTTGAATCCCTGTATCAGACCCGACAGATATACAGTGCCGTATCCCTTTAACAAAAAGAAGATTATCTTTATCAGAAAACCTGTTATCAAGAAAGGCAGGTTTATGATCAGCTGAACAAAAGGCATGTTCTTGTATATGATATATATACTGTTTCTGCTGGCAAGCCTTATCTTGAATTCGTTATATCTGGAACCGCTGAATCCGCTTCCGGCATGGAAGCACACTGCAGATGCGCAGTAGATATTCTTATATCCTCTGATAAGAGCCCTGTAGCCTACATCCACGTCTTCAAGATATGCGAAATGCTCTTCATCAAACATCCCTATCTCGTCAAATATCTTCCTTCTGTATATGGAAGCTCCGCCGCAGGCAGAAAATATTAAACAGTCCTTTTTTGCTACATCACTGACTTTCCTGTTCTTATAGGCTGCATATGCCCATCCGAGCGCACAATAGTGATCTCCGGTTCCGTCCAAAAGCTCAGGCGACTTCATCTGACACATCTTGGAGTTTACGGAAAAATTCTTTTCGTCACTGTCAATTGCATTCTCAAGATTTATAATAAAATCCCCATCTACCGTTATATCATTATTTAACAGGAGTACAAACTCCGTATCGGAGGCTTCAATGCCTCTGTTTACCGCATAGGCAAACCCGGTATTCTCATCTAGCTTTATGAGCTTAAGATCAAGTCTGCTCTCACGCTCCTCAATCTGCTTTACGCTTCCGTCATCGGATCCGTTATCGACAACGATCACTTTGATCCTGTCAAAGGCATCCGTTGTCTGCTCCAGAGAATCAAGACACGGGATCAGATAATCTATTCCGTTGTAATTCGGGATTATAACGGTCGTACGTATCATGAAAGCTCCTCTAGTGACGGCTCGTAGAATACTCTGTAGCCCTCCATCTCACACTGCTTGCAAAGCTCATAGCTTAAGTTCTGAATGATAAAATCATCTATGCCCTTTGTATATATGAAATCTCTCATATCAATGTAGGCTGAATCGCTATTTGTTAAATCACGGGTAAATATTTCGCGGTATTCAGTCTTTTCTGCTATCTTTGAAAGAGCTTCTAAAAGCTCCTTTCTTACGAACATAAAGCGCACATCAACGGCAACCGCATCCTGCTGAAGAATATTTCTGTGCATGTATCCGGAATAGTTAATATTTGCTCCCTCAAGCGGGCAGGTCCTTGTTTCGTCAATGATACCGCCCGTTATTTTTCCGCGTTTGATCAATGGTCCACCGACTATTCCGATATCAAATCTGTTTTTGAATATATCTGCGACGCCCGTCATGTTTGTGCCGGCATTGATCTCTCCGCCGGTCCCGTTTAATGCACCGTAGATCACTCTGAAAAATCCGTTGTGCTTTGTATCAACCACCGCACCGTTGACATTCCAGTTTCTTAAAAAGTCGGCAACAGCTCTTTTTCCGGCCTCATAAGCATATTTCTTGCTCTCGGGATTTGAGGATGTGGATTTTTCATGACATCTCCAGTGATAGAGTACCTTTCCGATATGTCCGATCGGCTTGTCGCTCATCCTGTATGCCCTGAGCAAAAGGTCATGATCCTGGGCTCCGTCAAATTCCTTTCTGAGCTGAAGCTTCTTGATAAGAGAAGCTTCCATCATCATGAAATGACAGATATAGTTGTTTGAAAGCAAAAGATCCAGATTAAATTCAGGTTTGAAGTTTGGTTCAAAGAAGTTTTCGGCGCAGGTATCGCATTTATCCTCATCCGAATACACAAACGCATACCTTATACCGTCTTTCTTGGCATCTTCGATCTTTCTTGCAAATTCATAAAGCGCATTTTCTGTTAAAAGGTCGTCATGATCGAGCAGTCCTATGTACTGACCGGATGCAACCCTTATTCCTGCATTTGTATTCTCGGAAATACCGCTGTTATTTGTATTCTTTATATATGTTATCCTCTCGTCCTCAAAGCTTCTAACTACCTTTTCCACTTTGTCAGATGAGCTGGCATCGGCAATGATCAGTTCAAATCCGGGATATGTCTGGTTAAGGACTGATTTGATCATGGCCCTTGCAAAGACCTCGTTGGTCTCATATGTAGGCACAACAATAGAGAACCTCGTTCTGATATCAAAACGAGCTTCTCTCTGTATCTTTGCCTCGGCCTCGGATATACCTCTGTATTCGTACTTTCTCGAGTCATCGCTCAGTCTCTCGACAGACGCATACAGGGTATCCTTAAGACCGTTCTTCTTCATATAGTTGTATGCTTTTCTGAAATTATCACTAAATCCCATATTAAAGTAATGCTTTTACTGCATCGGTAAGAGCGTTGTTCTTTGCTGTAGCATCATCTAAGCTGTTTCCCTTAACGCCCATGTAGAACTTGAGCTTAGGCTCGGTTCCTGAAGGTCTTGCACAGCACCACGCATCATCCTCAAGATCGAAGTAAAGTACATTTGACTGAGGAAGACCTGTTGAAGTGGTGTCGCCCGTTGCCATATCCTTTATAACATCTCTGTCATAGTCTCTGAACTTGAGCACCTTGAGATCTCCGAGCATCTTAGGCGGATTGTTTCTTAACTTCTCCATTATCGCAGCGATCTGCTTAGAGCCTTCAACACCCTTTAATGTAAGAGAATACTGAGTCTCCTTGAAGTAGCCGTATTCCTCGTACATCTCTATCATGCGATCCCATACTGTTTTTCCGTTGGCCTTGCACCATGCTGCAACTTCACAGAGAAGCATAACAGCCACGATGGCATCCTTGTCTCTTGCATGAGTTCCAGCAAGACAGCCGTAGCTTTCTTCAAGACCGAATACATAGTTGTGATCGCCCTTTTCAAGAGCCCACTTGATCTGTTCGCCGATATACTTAAATCCTGTCAGAACCTCAACAAGATCGACATTATACTTCTTAACTATCCTGTCTGCCATGTTTGTCGTAACTATCGTCTTAACAAGCATCGGATCCTTTGGCATTGTTCCGGTAGCTGTTCTCTCGCTTAAGATATAGTCTGCGATGAGCATTCCCGACATGTTTCCTGTAAATGAAACATATTCTCCGCTATTTGTATCATATGCATAGATTCCAAGTCTGTCGGCATCGGGGTCGGTAGCAAGAACAATATCAGCCTTTACCTCTTTTGCTAGTTTGAGAGCCAGTTCAAATGCCTTCGGATCTTCGGGATTAGGATATTCGAGTGTTGTAAAGTTCGGATCGGGCATCTCCTGCTCGGGAACCACGTAAACGTTCTTGAATCCGATCTCTTCAAGTATCCTTCTTGCAGGCACGTTTCCTGTTCCGTTAAACGGTGTATAGACTATCTTGATATCATCAGCAACCTGCCTGATTATCTCGGGATGGATTATCTGCTTCTTGAGCTCTACCATGTATGCATCATCGATATCCTTGCCGATTGTTTCGTATAATCCGGCCTTTATTGCCTCATCCTTCGGCATTGTCTTTACGCTGTTGTAATCTGTAACGGCTCTTACTTCGTTTATTATCTCCTTGTCTCTGGGAGATGTTACCTGAGCGCCGTCTTCCCAGTATACCTTGTATCCGTTGTATTCGGGCGGATTGTGGCTGGCTGTAACGACTATTCCGGCTGTACATCCGAGTGTACGCAGAGCAAATGAGAGCTCGGGTGTGGGTCTTAATGCATCAAACACATATGCCTTTATGCCGTTTGCTGCAAGACATAAGCCCGCTTCATCAGCAAACTCGGGGCTCATGCGTCTTGAATCATATGCGATAGCAACTCCCTTTGCCTGTGTTCCGGCCTTAAGGATGTAGTTTGCAAGTCCCTGTGTTGCTTTTCTGACGGTATATATGTTCATCCTGTTGGTTCCTGCACCGATTACGCCTCTCAGGCCGCCGGTACCGAACTCAAGATCCTTGTAAAATCTGTCTTCTATCTGTGCTTCATCCGCTTCTATGGCTTTAAGCTCTTTCTTTGTCTCATCGTCAAAGTAGGGATCATTAAGCCAGAAACTGTATTCCTCCATATAACCCATAATTTGTACACCTCCGTTCGGTAATATATATTTGGTATTATATCATACTCTTAGCGAGTAATCACTTCTGTCGAGTGAAAAGTTTACGTTGTAGTAAGGGTCTCCCGCCTCAAGATCCTCTTTCCATTTTTCCCTGAATCTTGCGCTCTCTTTTTCGTAGCGCTTTGCTTTTTCTCCGTTGTCATCAAGGCCTCTTGATATTGACTCAAAGTGATACAGCTCCGCAAAAGGAGTAAACACATTTAAAAGTCCCTCGTGTCTTAGCTTTAAGCAAAGATCCACATCGTTTAGAGAGACTTCAAAGCTCTCATCAAGACCGCCGACCTTTTCATACAGTGATTTCTTTACCATGAGACATGCTCCGGTTACCGCAGAAACATTCTGTGCATAGCAAAGCCTTCCCATATATCCCAAGTTTTCCCTTGACTGGCCGTAATGAGTATGTCCTGCCGTTCTGTGAGCTCCGAGTCCGATGACAACGCCTGCATGCTGGATGGTCTTGTTCTCATAGTAGAGCTTTGCTCCTACTGCTCCCACATCGCTTCTTTGAGCATACATGAGCATCTCTTCAAGCCAGTTGACGGTTATCACCTGTACATCGTTGTTAAGTAAAAGGATATATTCGCCTTCAGCCTTTGATACGCCAAGATTGCAGATCTTTGAGTAATTGAATCCGCCCTCGTATCTGATGATCTTTATGTTATCGCACTCGATCTCTTTGTAATAATCAAATATCTCCTTACTCTTTGAGTTATTCTCGACTATTATGATCTCGTAGTTGTCGTATGTTGACTTTTCCTTTATCGACGTGATGCATCTTTTAAGATCATCGATGTGATCCTTGTTGGGTATGACGATCGAGATAAGCGGATTGCCCTCTATCTCATAGCTTATCTTGAATATCGTCTCAAACGCTCTTGTCGAGCTGATCCTGAAATTCTTATATCCGTGGCTTCGCAGACTGTCAGCAACGGCTCCTCTTGCCGCTTCTATGGCATAATCCTTTGCCGTTATGTCGCTAGCGACACTTCCCGCGTGCGCTCTCCAGTAATACATGAGCTTAGGGATATGTACAATATTCTTTGCCCTGTCGGTAAGCCTGAGTATCATATCATGATCCTGGCTTCCGTCAAATTTGCTCCTGAACAGCTCAGTCCCCTCTAAAAGCTCTCTCTTAAAGCAGCTGAAATGGCATATATAGTTATTGGCTCTTAAATTGTCAGGTGCATAATCGGGCTTGAAATGCATTGTAAGCATCCTGTTTATATCATCGCCCGCAAATGTGGTCTCATCGCAGTACAGATAGTCTGCGTCTTTTTCGTTTATCGCCTTTGCATACTCAAAGAGCACGCTCGGATGAAGTATATCATCGTGATCAAACAGTGCGATATACTCTCCCTTTGCCATCTCCAGGCATTTATTGGTATTTCCAGAAATACCCTCGTTCTTTTCAAGTTTTTTATAGCTTATCCTCTCATCGTCTTTGGCCAGATCAAGGCAGTACTGACCGACATATGAGTGTTCTGCATCAGATCCGTCCGCAAGGCACAGCTGCCAGTTTTTGTATGTCTGATCCTTAACCGATCCAATCATCGCACTTAAAAAGTTCTGAGGCGTATTGTACAGAGGAACAAGTATGCTTATCAAAGGTCTGTACTCAAAAGCATACTCCTCCTGTTTTTTTCTTTCCTCTTGGCTTGGAAAGCTGTTCGTACCATAGTTTTTCATGGCAAGCTTTTCGCGCTTTTTATACTTTATCTTTGCGACTACTCCTTTAAAGCCACCGCAGTTTTTAAGTCGTGAAGCCTGACGCGATGCAAAGTGAAAGCACTTTCTAAGGCCTTTTGTCGCCTTCCAGAGTGAATTGTTGTGTATCCTGTCAAGACGAAACTGCAGATAGTCGTTTTCTTCCTCAAGCTGCGCAACACGGCTTGCAAGATCCGCGCTCTTTATATGCTCTTTTTCATATAATTCCTTATAATCCATATCCTACTTAGTATTGACCCTTATATATTTATTCGTCTCGTGATATAGTTTCAGTCTGCTGCATCCGGATTCGGCAAGAACTGCGATCCTGTATGTGTCCTTGGGCAGTTTCTTAAGATCGAGGCTGACACTGAACCCGCACATGAGAGCATATTCCTCCGGATCGAGGTTGATCTCAAGATCAGGTCTGTATACAGCGGGGGCATGCATGATGAAGCTGTGATCCTTTCCTTTGAGTATGATGCTTCGCCTCATTAATGAATTATCGCTTCCTGCCACATATGCATAGCCGCTTATCAGTGCTGTTGATGAGTTCTTTGCACTAATATCTTCAAATCTCTCAAGACTTCCCGCATATTCAAGGCTGACCATCAGGCATTCGTTGTACCACCTGTCCTTTATCGTCTTTGTAAAAGGCTCAAGTACTCCGTCACTTGTCACATCCCTGTAATCGTACTCATATATGAATGAATAGTTGTTATCCAGAATGTCCCTGCAAAAATGCACTGACATATATGGATCGATCCCGTACAGAGCGGGATGTCTCTTGTAGAGAAGCTCTCTTTCCTCGTTAAGCCTGCTCAGCTTATCCTCGGTATCATCGCTGCCTCTGCTCATCGATTCATAATGCCACAGGTGCGTATTGTTGCAGACCGCGTTATGATAATTGCTCTCGTATAATCTGAAGCACAGATCAACGTCATTAAATGCCACCTCGAGCTCTTCGCTGAAGCATCCGACCTCTTCAAATTTGGATTTAGCGATCATTAGGCATGCGCCGGTCACTGCGATACAATTGTGAACGCCGTTATTTAAATCCATGTAGCAGTGTGTTCTGTCGTCCTTAAACTGCAGCTTATGGACCGGTCCCAGGCGTATATTCGATATTCCCGCATGCTGAA
>JAEEGK010000848.1_pt1 | contig 76647 bp, 71 predicted proteins | sample 8958771 | NCBI WGS metagenome assembly JAEEGK01 (sample SAMN16246547, study PRJNA631951) | gut metagenome | biome: gut microbiome; feature: rumen; material: SC-attached | host: Bos | place: Iran: Karaj | collected 2018-10
TCTTAAGATGAAACGTTCATTTGGTCTCTTCACCTTATCTAGCTGACAGTTTCAAGTTGCACTTAAAACTGTTTTTTGTCTTTTCTTCCCTTCCCTATACTTTTCAAAGAACTGATTGTCAGTTGAGAGCGTTGAGTGCTCTTTCGTGACGGTGATTGAGACTATATACCAAACCGCACTTTTGTGTCAACACTTAAAATCACTTTTTTTTAACTTTTTTTTTGCTTTTTTTTATTTTTTTTCACTAAGATTTTTCTGGTGCTTTTTTATCCTGGCAGGGCAGGAACTGCTGAAATTTTACCTTATTGAAAAATGGCTCCCGGTCGTTACAAACGCATTATACATTATTTTTATATACAATTTTGTGTACTTTCACAAAATATTTTCAATATTAAACTGATTATAATGCGTTTGCGCCGGGCGTTTATAAGCGGTTAAAAGCTGGCGGCGCGGAAAGGTTCGGAAAAAGCGTCGGATTGATGGCTCCCGGACGAGGCAAAAAAACATACAGACGCGGCAAGGCTGCCGCGGACAGCCCAAGTTTTACAGAATCTATTTTTTTATTACACAGGCACCCTGCTTTACAAATTCCGTCGGGTTTATTCCGGTATACGAACGGAAAACTTCGTAAAAACGCTTATAATCGGAAAATCCGCAAAGCGAGGCAACTTCATAAACCCTATACTTATTCTCAGATAAAAAATTAACGGCTTTCTGGACACGATAGCGGTTTAAAAAATCAAGGAAAGTTGTTCCGGTATATTTTTTGAAAAGTCTGCTAAGATAACTCGGGCTGACTTTTAGCTGTTCTGCAAGAGTTTCAATATTTGGATGCAGGGCATAATCTTTTTCTATGCATTTTAAACAGGTGTTTATTGCAGGATTTTCCGAAACAGTTTTCAATACAATCTGCTTTTCTACGATTGGATTTTCAACCTGCAAGGCATCACTTTCTATATTTGCAATTTTTTTAAGGCTGTTTAGCTGATTTTTCTGTTTTACGGCCTCTTCAGCTTTTTTAACGACTTCTTTTAATTTTGATTCATCCAGAGGTTTTAAAACATAGTCAAAAACACGAAGATTTATAGCCTGCTGTGCATAGGAAAAATCAGAATAGCTTGTAAGGATTATCGGAATAAAGTTAAAGCCATCTTTCTGAGCCTGCTTTATCATCTGAAGACCGTCAAGGCGCGGCATACGAATATCACTTATTACAATATCCGGAGTAAATTCCTTTATCATCTGCAAGCCCTGCTCTCCGTCGCATGCACTGCCAACAACAGCTGCATCCATCGAAAGCCAGTCTATTGTATATTGGAGTCCGTTTCTGATTATTTCTTCATCTTCAACAATTAAAACACGCAGCATAAACTTCCTTACAGGCTAACCTGTATTCTAATCATTCCGCAACCCAGAGACAGCCAGTTCACCGATTCAACCTACCTTATCACCGGCAACGTAACTTTTATCTTTGTTCCGCTTTCTTTTGAACTTTCTATTTTGAGCCCGAAAGAATCTCCATACATAAGTTTAATGCGACGCTGGGCATTGTGCAAACCCGTGTGACCGCTTTCATTCTGTTCAGATTTTAAAATTGAACGGACTGATTTTAACGTTTCTTTATCCATCCCGGAACCGTTGTCATGCACAGAAATTACAAGACGACCGGAAACCGACCGGGCTGTAATAGAAACATGCATTTTATCGATTCCTTCAAAACCATGCTTTACACTGTTTCCTATTAGCGACTGCAATATAAGTTTTGGAATCTGACAGTTTTTTACACTGTCCGGAACATCAATTGAATATGTAAATCTTTCTCCAAAACGGAGCTGAAGAATATACAGGTAATTTTCTATGTAATGCAAATCTTCACTTATCGGCATAACAGAAATTCCGCTGTCTATACTGTAGCGAAGCAGTTCAGAAAGACATACTATAGTTTTTTGCGCACGTTCAGGATCCAGCTTTATTAAAAACTTAATCGTTTCAAGCGTATTGAACATAAAATGCGGATTAAACTGCATTTCAAGCTGCTTAAGTTCTGCCGTGTATTTTTCCCGAACTTCCCTGCGGTTTTCTTCAATAAGATTATGAACGTCGTCAAGCATGTTGTTAAACGCATTTGCAATAGTCTGAAATTCAATGTTACTTTCAACAGAAAGACGGCCTTTAAATGTTCCTTTTGAAACACTTTCACAGGCAGCAACAATCTTATCAATCGTCACGGTTTTTTCTTCGGCAATCTTTCCTGCGCTTATAAAAAGTCCGCTTACAACCAGAGAAAGAAATATAAAAATTGAAAGCAGCAACAGAAGAAATGTTGTTTTTATAAAACTTACATCGGAAAAAGTATAAATTTCAAAACAGTTATCCAGAGTTCTTGCGTGATAAACGGCAGATTCTTCCACATGAAAATAGTTTTTTTCATTACGATATTCTGATTTTATTTCATTAAGTTGATTTTTATAACGGGAATCAGAAGCATATAAAAACCGACCGAACCCATTTGAAATTGCAAACCGAAGGGAAGGCTGTAAAATATCCTTTATCTTTTCCGGCGAAAGAAAAAATATAAGACAGAACGGCTTTTTATCCCTGCTAAAAAAAGCGTGTCCTACAACAATTTCCGGCTTTGCAAGACCATTATAATCCGCAGAAACTTCTACGATTGTTTTTTCAGGATTTGATTTTATTCTGCCAAGAGCACCCCATGGCGATGAATTCTGCCATTCAGGAATATAAAAAACACGCTGAGAATTCCCCTGTAAAACCACCGAAGAATTCTCGTCAAGTACAACAAAATCTGCTTCTATTTTCTGATTAAGCGTAAAATTCTTTAAAAGTGAATATACATAGGCAGGATTATCTTTTAATACAATATTGTCACCAAACGGATTTTCTTCACAGAATTTTTTATATGAAGAAATTTCTTCTTCCAGCAGAATTGAAACTTTCCGGTTTTCTTCAACGCTTTGGGTATAAAGACGCCAGTTCCATAAAAACGCACAGGTAATTATAACAACAAATGCAAAACCAACTGCAGGACCCAAAGCATAAAGAATAAATGAACGTCTTATTTCGTCTTTAAAATAAATCTTTGTTCTGTCCATCTTTGTCTCATCTTTGTCCTGCATCATTCATATAATTATGAAATTCTGCCCACCACTGTTTTTGTTTTTCAACAGCGTAAGAATAATCTGCACTTATACTATGAATCTCTTTTTCACTCAAAAAAAGATTTTTTATTTCTACGTCACTTCTTACTGAACGCCGGTTCAGCTGACGCGAAATATAATTTTGAACCGGAAGATCCGTAGCATAATCTATAAAAAGTTTTGCATTTTCAGGATTTCTTGCATTTTTTAAAAGACATATTCCATCCGGCGTAAAAACAACGCCTTCTTTCATGTAAACAATAAGAATGTTATCATCGTTTTCCGCATAGTTTGCAGCACCTTCTTCAAAAGTAAGCCCGACCGCAAACTGACCTTTTGCAACACCATCATAAACTGCAGAAGATCCGCTTTGAAGTTTTCCATCGATATTTTTGCATAACAGATGAACATAATTCCATCCGTTTTCCGGTTTTCCGTTACCCATGGCAAAAAGCATATTTATCAGATGCTCCCACGAGGATGAAGATGTTTCAGGGTCTGCAAACGCAATCTGACCACGCAAAAGCGGATTAAGCAAATCTGCATATCCTTCAACCTTGATTTCACCAAGCCTTTTTTTGTTTATCATAAGAACACTTGGAACATTCGAAAACCTTGTAAACATTCCTTCTGTATTTTTATACGCCTCAGAGATAAAAGGTTCATTTTTACTGTGATAATCTTCAAAAAAAGTTGAAAAAGGAAATACTGTAGTATAAGAACCGCCCCAAAGCACGTCATACGGAACACTATCAGGATAACGGCGAAGATTTGCAATAATTTCGCCTGTTCCGCCCTGAACAAGTTCAACATCTATATTGTATTCGTTTTCAAAGTTTTCGATTATTGGATTTATAAGCGCAAGCGGATGCGGGCTTGCAATTACAAGAGTGCGTTTTTCATAAGGCCTGCCACGGTTGCCGCTGTTAGCAATTTTTCCAACATTGCCGCTGCTGCCGCTATTATTCCCGCTGTCGCTCTCAGCAAACAAAAATGCCAGAGAAAAAATAAAAACAGGAAGAAGCAGACCTTTTAATTTCATCTTTCGTTATCTTTTATAATCCAAATCTGTAAGAACTTCTGTGTGATCTGCAAAAATTGCAACAGTATGCTCTTCATGTGCAGAAGTACGTCTGTCACAGGTTAAAACAGTCCAGCCGTCTTTTGAATCAACTTCAACGTCGGCAGTACCAAGATTTATCATCGGTTCAATAGCAACAACCATTCCCGGTTGAAGCCGCGGATTAGCTCCACGGGAAGGCACGTTTGGAATATTCGGATCTTCGTGCACATCAAGTCCTACTCCATGGCCGCAATAATCATAAACAACACCGTAGCCGTGAGCAGAAGCTATGTCATATACAGCTTTAGAAATATCACTTATTCTGTTACCGGCTACACAGGCATTAATTCCGGCTGCAAGACATTCACGGGTAACGTCAACAAGCTTACGCACTTCAGGCTTTACATTACCAACCAGAACTGTATGAGTAGAATCACTAATATATCCGTTAAGGTTTATCCCGACATCCAGAGAAACAATATCTCCGTCGCGGATAATTTTTTTTGGCGACGGAATACCGTGAATAACTTCTTCATTTATGCTTATACAGGCAGCACCCGGAAAATTTTCCATGTACCAGGCAGGTGTTCCGCCGTGCTCAAGCATAAAATTTTTGCATAAATCGTCTATATGCTTTGTAGAAACCCCGGCTTTTACCTGTGGAATTACAAATTTAAACATATCTGCAAGAAGGTGACAGGATTTTCTTATGCCTTCAATTTCTTCTTCATTCTTAAGTCTAATCATAATCTCTCCAATATTTTATCGGGAAAGACGCAAAGCTTCTTCCCTGCAAATTTCTGCGGTATTTGAATCACCAAGTCGTTTATATGCATCTGCCATTTTGTACAGAAAAAACGTATCATCGGATTTTCCTAAATTTAAATCCAATGCCCGTTCCCATACATCAATGGCAAGTTCATCACTAAGTTTGCCTTCTATGTGGCGTTTTAAAATATTCTTTGTAAAATCGATTACATCAGGAAAGAATAATTTAAAATATGAAAACGAATATTCCATTCGTATAATCTGTTCAAGTAGAATTATAGCATCATAATACTCTGAACGGAAATACAATTCTTCTGCAAGAATATATCCATAATCCATAAAATCTTCCCGGGTAAACCATCGCTTAAGAGAAAAATCTGCATGTTCCATGGACATTCGCTTAAATTCTGCAACCGCATCATCTTCCCTGCCATGCATCAAATCAAAAAATATAAGTTTTGCACGGCTTTCCTGATCGTTCCGGGCAGAGAGCCAGTCTCTGTAATTGAATTCGTCTTTATGTTTTCCTGAAGTTTTGTGATAGAAAGGATTTTCGTCAAAAAATTTTTCTGTTCGCTCGGCAGATAGAATACGGTAGGCTTTTACAACAAGTTGAAATTCTTCACTGGTTTTCTTAGAAGATTTATCAGGATGATATTCCTTTACTTTCTTTCGGTACGCCTTTCTGATTTCAGCAACAGAAGCACCTGGTGTAATTCCGAGTATCTGATAATATTTTTCCAAAGTAAAATCCCGTAATCCGTTTCGTAATCCGTTTACAGGAAAGCACTGGATAAACAACCTGTTATACAGGACCTTCCTGTATCTGCCATTTTTTGCGAACTGAAAATCTAATCAGCCTTTTTTTGCAGTTACAAATAATTAAAAAGAGCTTCTATTTCCGGCTGTTTTACAACAAGAACCGAACAATGAGAACTTGCAATAATTTCGCTCAAGGTTGAAGAAACTACATTGCGTTGAATTGATTCAGCAGGCTTGTATTCCTGACCACCAATGATTATATGGTCTGCTTCATATTCTTTTGCAGCTTTTACAACTTCCGACCAAACAGAACCTTTTCTAAGTTCTGTTTCAACAAGAACACCTTTTGCCTTTGCAAGTTCTTCAACATATTTCAGGTATTTTTCGCCGTCAGAAACCAAATTATTTTTGTAATATTCTTTTTCATCGGCTATAAAAAGTTTAGAAAGGGCCAAATGGTTTATAGTAGCCGTATCAACTACAAAAACAACTTTTAAACTGATATGCATCTGCTTTGCAAGAATAAAGCTGTACATCAATGCATGCTCAGAATATTTTGAGCCGTTTACGGCTACAAGGGCTTTTTTAAATAAAGACTTTATCATAATGTCCTTCTAAATCATTCTTTTTGGCGTTTAAGGGCTTTCAGAACAAAGACATTTTCACGATCCCGTTCTTCAAGAACTCCTTCAATATATTTTTTGGTATCCTTTGTCTGAGGAATAACCATTTTATCCAAAGCATTTACACGCCGCTGCGTTTTCTTCACTTCGTTAGCAAGACGCCACACAATCGTTCTTATGGAAGCCATCTGGGTCAAAAGCGAAAGCAGTTTAAAAAAATCCGCCATTACCTTATCATTTTCTGGAAGAGTTCCTAAAAATGAATAGAACAACTGGCGCTGCGGCAGTTCCACATCAATCGTGCGGAACCTCATACCGCCTATTGTAGCAGACTTTTCTTCAATTGTAAAATCGTAATGTATACAACTTGCCATCTGCTCAATCTGTTCACCGCCGGTTGCTATAAGCATCTTCTTAAGTGCCGGATAGGCTTCTGCTATGACATTTTCTATTTCGCTTTCAAGCATCCTTACTTTTTCAACCATGCGCATCAATTCCAATACAAGAATTTCCCGCTTCTGTTCCAGAAGATCATAACCGCCTTCCGAAATAGTAAGCTGGTCGCTCATTTTGAGTAAGTTTGACTTTGTCGGAGCAATGTTCAGTTTTGCCATTTTACGCCGTCTTTAACCTTAAAAGTATTCTCCCTGCTCAGGCATGTACTTGTCAATCAAATCGCTCTTAATTCTGTACAAATCTTCGCGCGGCAGAATAGAAAGAATCTTCCAACCGATATCAAGAGTTTCTTCTATCGTGCGGTTTTCATATTCGCCCTGAGTAAAGAATTTCTGTTCCAGCTGTTCACCAAATTTAAGGTAACGCTGGTCAATTTCAGAAAGTTCTTCTTCACCGATAATTGCTGCAAGGTTTCTGATTGACTTTACTTTAGAATATGCTGCAAAAAGCTGGGAAGCAACACCTGCATGATCTTCGCGGGTCATATTTTCACCGATTCCGTCTTTCATCAAACGGGAAAGACTTGGAAGACCTGCAACAGGCGGATACAAACCTTTCTGGAACAATTCCCTGTCAAGTACAATCTGACCTTCTGTAATATAACCTGTAAGGTCTGGAATAGGATGAGAAATATCATCATTCGGCATTGTAAGAATAGGAATTTGTGTAATTGAACCTGAAGCACCTTTTATGCGTCCTGCCCTTTCGTACAATTCGGCAAGGTCAGAATACAGGTAGCCAGGATAGCCTTTACGACCAGGAACTTCTCCACGTGTTGTAGAAATTTCACGCAAAGCTTCGCAGTAGTTTGTCATATCTGTCATTACAACAAGAACATGCATGCCTTTTTCAAACGCAAGATATTCTGCAGCTGTAAGCGCACAACGCGGGGTAATAATACGTTCAATAGAAGGAGAATCTGCCAGAGACTGGAACATTACAACCTTTGACAAAACTCCTGATTCTTCAAAAGTATCAATAAAGAATCTTGCAACGTCATATTTAATACCCATGCCTGCAAAAACCATAACGAACTGTTCATCACTGTTTTTTAACCGTGCCTGACGGATAATCTGTGCTGCAAGCCTGTTGTGCGGCATACCGTTTCCGCTGAAAATCGGAAGTTTCTGACCACGGATTAATGTGTTCATTCCGTCGATAGAAGAAATTCCAGTCTGGATAAAATCACGTGGATAAATTCGGGCATAAGGATTTATCGGGTTTCCGTTTACGTTTACAAAATCGTTTGAAACAATAGGCGGATATCCGTCAATCGGTTCTCCCAAACCGTTAAAAATACGGCCTAAAAGTCCTTCGCCAACACGAAGCTCAAGCGGCTGATCCAAAAATTCGTAAGTTGTTTCTCCAAGGTCAAGCCCTGTTGTTGAACCGAAAATCTGAACAACGGCTGCAGTTTCAGAAAGATCTATTACACGACCTGTGCGTTTTTCACCCTGACGGTCGCGTACATAAACTGTTTCACCATAAAAAATATTTTCTGTACGGCGGACAACAATGATAGGCCCGTCTATGGAAGTTACTCCTCTGTATTCAACACCTTTCATGCTATACCCACCTTATGATAAATCTGTTCAAGTTCCCCAAGCTGATCTTCAAGATGTCCTTCAACAATCTTGATTTTTTCAAGCTGGTCATTAGGAATTTCAGATTTTATACGAGTAATTTCTTCTTTTACCGGCAAAGAATTAACCCTTACAAGCGGAGCACCGGCTTTTATAACAGCCAGAGAACGTTTATAGAAGGTCATCATCAGTACAAGAATTGCAATCTGTTTTTCGGCAACACAATAAGTATCTACCGGATCAAAAGAATTCTGCTGTAAGAAACCGTTCTTTATCATATCAGAAACAATAAGAACAAGACGCTCAGTTTCCGGCAATGCATCAGGTCCTATAAGGCGGACAATCTGCTGCAACCTCTGTTCTTTTTTAAGAAGCTCAATCGCCTGAAGACGAACTGTTGCCCAGTCAGGATTCTGACTTTCCCACCAGTCTTTAACTTCATCTGCGTATTCTGAATAAGAATCTATCCAGCTGATTGCAGGATAGTGACGTGCATTTGCAAGTTCGCGATCCAATCCCCAAAAACAGCGGATAAAACGTTTTGTATGCTGGGTAACAGGTTCAGAAAAGTCACCGCCTGGCGGAGAAACTGCTCCAATAATAGAAACTGAACCTTCTTTGTGGTTAAGGGTTGTAACACGTCCGGCTCTTTCATAAAATTCCGCCAGGCGGGTCGGTAAATATGCCGGGAAACCTTCTTCCGCAGGCATTTCTTCCATACGTCCGGAAAGTTCACGCAATGCTTCGGCCCAGCGGCTTGTAGAATCTGCCATAATTGCAACAGCCATTCCCATATCGCGGAAATATTCGGCAAGAGTAATTCCCGAATACAGCGAAACTTCTCGCGCTGCAACCGGCATGTTTGAAGTATTTGCAATAAGGATTGTTCTTTCCATTAAAGAACGGCCTGTGCGTGGGTCAATAATTTCAGGGAATTCGTTAAGAACTTCCGTCATTTCGTTACCGCGCTCTCCGCAGCCGATATATACGATTAAGTCTGCATCACACCATTTTGCAACAGCATGCTGCGTCATTGTTTTTCCTGTACCAAATCCGCCTGGAATTGCTGCCGTTCCACCCTTAGAAAGCGGGAAGAAAACATCAATTACGCGAAGACCTGTAACAAGCGGCTCGCTTACAGAAAGTTTCCTAAAATAAGGACGAGCCTTACGAACAGGCCAATACTGAGAAAGTTTTATTTCTTCATCAAATTCAGTAGTTGCAATTACATCATCAACAGTGTAGTCACCAGTACCTGCAAAAGTTTTTAAACTTCTTCCACGAACGGTTGGCGGAACCATAATTGTATGTAAAATTGAACTTGTTTCCTGAACAGTTCCCAAAGGATAGCCTGGATTTATTGGAGTACCAACCTTTACATCTTCTCCGGCAGCAGTTTTTCCTGCTTCAAAATGCCATTTTTTCTGCAAATCCAAAGCTTCTGAAGTTTGCCCTGCAAGCAGGAACGCTCCTTTATCTTCATACATCGATTTTAAAGGACGCTGAATACCATCGTAAATAGTTCCAACAAGTCCAGGACCTAAATGAAGTGATAAAGGACGTTCAGTACAATATACTTTTTCGCCTACATGAAGGCCAGAAACATCTTCATAAACCTGTAAAGTGGCCATTCCTTTATTCTGACGTATAATTTCGCCTGTAAGACGTTTTTCGCCAACATGAACAACATCGTATAAGCCGCAGCCTTCAAGGCCTTCTGCAAAAACAATCGGGCCGGAAACTCTGGTTACTTTTCCTTCAATCATTCTGGAATCCTCCCGCAAAACAATTTTTCAGCCAGTGACTTTCCCTGCTTTTCTTTTATTTCACAGACAAGCTCTTCAAGGGTTAACCTGCATTTTACAGATTTATCCTCTGCTTCAAGAATTACACCTTCATGAACTGTAATTCCACCGGTTTCCAGCTGACCTGTTTTTTCAAAAGATGTTTTCTGTACAGAAAGTAAATCTTTACCTAATTCAGCGGATAAATATTTTTCTACACCTGAAACTTCAAAACCGTAAACAAGTGCGTTAATTTTCTTATTTGCAAAAATATTCCGAGCTTTACTAAAAAGAGTTTTAATTAATTCAAAACGCTTTTCCTGGGAAATGGATTTTAAATAAGAGTCAATTGCTTCAGATACAGACTTATCAATATAAGAAACAAGATATCTTTGTTTTTCAAGAGGAAGAGCAGCTTCTCCGTTGTGCTGAAATTGCTTTAATTTTGCATCATAGAAACTGTTCCTTTCTTCTTCAGATTTCTTTAATCTGTTTGAAACATCAGCAAGAATGCGGCTTGATTCAGATTCAGAATCAGTTAACGTTTTTTCTGCTTTTTTTCTTGCATCTGAGAGAATCTCTTTATCAAGTGCTTCTGTAGAACGTAATTCTTCCATGCTCTTTTCCCCGTAATTTAAACTTCTATGCCGATAGCTTCCCGGATAGAATCTGTAAGCGTTTTCTTGCCCTGAAGATGGCCTTGAATTCCAGGGATTTCAACAATCAAAGGATAATCTCCGCCCTGCTGCCATTCAAGGACTTCTTCTTCAATCATAGCAGTAACGCTTTCCGTTAAAATGAGAACTTTAGGACGGCCGCCTTCAACCGGCGCAGACAATGTTCCACCCCGTCCTGTAATTCTGTTAAAAGCCTCTATGGCTTCATCGCGAGTTAAAGCTACGGCGCCCTGCACTCCCACTAAAGAAAATGCCAGCACCAGCTCCCGCTCACCGATAATAAAATATTGCATTACAGAATAATAATAAGAAGAGCTACAAGGAATCCCCAAAGACAAATACCTTCGGCAAGACCAACGAAAGGAAGAGCTTTACCAGAAAGTTCTGCATTTTCGCTCATAGCACCCATAGCAGCAGCACCAATCTTACCTACGGCCATACCACCACCGATACATGCAATACCAACTGCCAGAGCTGCAGCAAAGTATTTTAATACAGAAGCGCCTGAAGCAGCACCTGAAGCATCCTGTGCAAAAAGAGCAGCACCTGTAAGCAATACTGTTGCAAAAGCAAATAATTTTTTATTCATAAAAACACCCCTATAACAAATTTCTTATATTAAAACCTGATGTCTGAATTCTTTCAGTACAACAGAATTTTGCCTGTTTTTCAGAAATAACTTTTTTTTAATTATTCCTGACTTTCTCCGTAAGAAAATTTAAATGGCTTAAATTCCCTGCCGGTTTCGTTAAAGAACTTAGAAAAGAATTCATAATACTGCAAACGTATTACCTGAATTGCAACAATCATTCCTTCAAGAACTATAACAACTGCGTTACCGATAATCAGAATCACAATTCCGCCGGCACCACCAACCATGTGAGTCATAGTATGAATTATATAACCCAAAACTGCATGTGAAAGGGCAAATGCACCAACACGCATAAAACTGATTGTATTAGAAAGATAATTAGAAATTACTTCGATAATTTCTACGATACCTGCAATCAACGCAGCACCAAAACCGTTTTCCAGAACAGGACGCTCTCCGTCTACAATTCTTTCAAAAACTTCACCGTAAGCGGCAAGGAACAAAGTTAAACCAATTATAATCCAGTCGTAAACAGCAGGTTCATGCTTAAATGCCGCAATACGGATTGCAAAAGAAATTACATACCAGAAGAACAGCGCACCTGCAAGACCTGTTTTTCCAAATAAAGCAGAACCGATTTTTCTTCGGTTAATATTATTCAAAATATTAATGATAAGTCCGCAGCTGTTAATTACAAATCCTACAGCAATAGAAAAACCAAAGAACATGAACATATTCTTAATTGATTCCGGATTAGAAGACGGCATCATCTTTAAAATCGGAGCACGCGGAGTTCCAAAAAGCCCGGTAACGAATTCTGCAAACGGTTCAAGAAGACTTTCATTAGAAAAGAATTCACCGGTAAGAAGTCCCATTATTGAAGAACTTATACCGATTGCGATAAATACAGGAGCAAACTTGTTCCAGTTGCCAACTTTTACAATCTTCAAAGCCATCAAAACACCAAGAAGAAGGAAAACAAGTCCCTGTCCGCAATCGCCGAACATAATTCCAAAAAGAATTGTAAAGAACAGCGCAACAAACGGGGTCGGATCAATGGCACCATAAATCGGTGAACCATAACTGAAAATCATGCGTTCAAAAGCTCCGACCAAAGAGCCGTGTTTCAATTCAACAGGAACCTTTACATGTCCTGCTGCAACCGATGGAACTTCCGAAGGCTTAAACTCACGGATTGCAATACGGCCTTCTGTAAGTTTATCCAGTTCCTGCATAATAGAAGCAGAAGCATATTCAGGAATCCATCCTGTGATTCTGTAAACCATATGAGTAGATTCAAGTTTATTTTCTGTTGCCCGAACCTGATATGCCAGAGAATAAGATTCAAGAAGCTTAAACAGCATGTCCTTATGTGTATCAGCAAAGTTCTTTCTTTCTTCAGCAACTTTTTCAAGGTCTTTTTCGGCTTCCAAAGTCTGATTTTTAAGGCCTTCAAGAACATTGTCAGGAATTCCTTTAAAATCCTTCGGGATTTCCATTTCAGAAAAACCAAAGCGCTTTAATTCTGTATCCAGCGCAAAACGTCCTTTTTTAGAAGAAGCTGCAAGAATTGTTGATTTATCATTTCCAAGCTGAATAATTGCCGCTCTTTCGCCAATGGCAAATTTTAATTCTTCAAGAACGGCAGGATCAATTTTACCGATTCTTAACGTTAAAAAAGAAAGATGTTCAAGATCTGAATAAGCTGCCTTTAAATTAGAGAAAGCAAGTGCTTCACGATAAGTTTCTTTTATTCTTTTAAGGCTTTCAGACATTTCAGATTCACGTTTTTTCAACGCTTCTACAGAATCCAAAATAGATTTAGCCTTTGCAAAATCATCATATTCTGGCAAAGAACAATCAAGATTTACTTCAGTGCGATCAGCAATATTCAAATATACTCTTGCCTGCTGAAGTTCCTGATAAATTTCTTTTTCTTTATTCGGCTTCTGACCGGCTTCGCCGCTTGCCGTTATTGTATCTTCAAACTGAAAAACGCCCTTTTTCCCTAAAAACGCAATGACTTCTGTAATATCCTGTTTTAGAGTCATAAGTTCAATAAGGCGCATTTGCGTTGTTCTTGCCATTTTCCTACCTCTTTTTTATCGGTGTAGCACCAGTGAGTTCCATTGCCAGAGATTCCTCAACTCCTAAACGAATAGACTCAACAGCAGCACAAATATTTTCATATTCATTCTGTTTAACTTTAAACCAGCTGACCAGAACCATTGTAGACAACGGATACTGATGAAGTTTAGCTAAAGCAGATGTATTTTCCTTTCTTCTAAAACATTGTCCTACCCAGCACGGATCAATAACCCATTTATCCGCATCTGTTTTTTGATTAACACAATCAGAATATTTCCAGTCTGCCCAGACAGAATAATCTTTAATATCCCAATTTGCAATCATAATTGCGGGACCTGCAAACAAATCAGTTTCAAGATGCCTGTCATTTTCGTAAACAAGACGTGCAAGAATATCTTCTGTCTTCATGTCGTAGTAAACCTTTAAACGCAGAACCCAAAGAATATTCTTTAAAACAATGCTTTCAAGTATAAATTCACGAATCGGCTTTTTTTCAACAGGCGGAAGTTCCTCAAGGGAAGCCCACAAAGTTTTTATATACTGCAAATCGAGCCTGTTATCCAAAAACTGAATATCTTTAATTTCAGGAACAGAATTATACCAGGCAAAAGGAGAATTTTCTGTAATTCCCGCAAGATTCGGCCATGCATTATAATTCAGCATATTATACGGACTTATATCAGTTAAAACAGGACATTCTTTTTTACCAAGACTAAGGCTTGCTCCGATTTTTTTTAAATTTTCATATTCATAATACTGAAGCAATACAGATAGAATTTTATATGGTTTTGTAAATGTTTCGAGAAGTTTTTTATATTGAATGATAAAACGTTCAAGAGCTTTCTGTTCTATCAATTTTGAAAGCAACAGTTCCGGAACATTCGGCAATTCTTCGTCAAAAAGAATCGGCCACAATTCCGTTAACGAATGAACGGAAAAAAGCTTTGAAACGCGAGATTCTACAAAAGATTTTGGTAACATGCCGTGAATCTTGGCATTTGTATACGCGATAGCTCCAGAACGATCCAGCACAATAACTTCCTAAGCAGAAAATAATATTGATTCAAGAAATGAGTTAAAAGAATTTACATCTTTTTCTGCATTCTGAACATCAGATTTGTACTTTTCAAGAATTTTATCATGCTCTGAAGTAAGTTCTGAAATTTTTCCCTGATAGTCAGATTCAAGCTTTTGAGCCAAATCCGCATACTTTTTTTTATATTCAGCATCCGCTTCAACTCTTGCTGCGGTTATACGTTTTGAAGCTTCTGACTGTGCTTCAAAAACAAGCATTTCAGCATCTTTTTCAACATCAAGAAGGTGACCGATTACATTCTGTTCTTCGCTCATCTTACGAAATCCTCCTTAACACATACAAAGCTGCATTTTTCGGTAGATTACAAAACATCTCAACCCTAAATACAACTTTAACAACAGCATTTTAACCTGTACCCGTACCATAAATTATAACAGGATAACAGGTTAAAACCCGCAGATACTATATTTTACATTGATTTTTCACAGGAACATATTAAATCGTATATTTCTTCAGCAGAATGCGCATTTACCAAAGCATTACACAATTCCTGATGGTGTAAAAGCTCTGCAAACTGCTTCATAATCTGTAAATGACGTTCCGTTTCATTCGGAGAAAACAAAAGCATAAAGATAACATGAACCGGCTTATTATCCAGAGCATCATAATCAATTCCGCTGCGGCTTACGCCAATTGCGCCAACAACACCTTTTACAGAGTTAGCAATTGCATGCGGAACAGCAATCCCCGGAATAATTCCAGTTGTCATTTTATTTTCGCGCTCTTTTAAAGCTGCAAGAGCCTCTGCACGGTCTATTCCAGGCTGTGCAGAAACCAGGACTTCAACAAGCTCTTCAAATAATTCATCTTTATCTTCGCTTTCTAAATCAGCGATAATATTTGAGGCAGGAAAAATCTCTGAAAACATAAGCAATCCTTATTTAGATTCTTCTTTCCACCATTCGCTTGAAGTTGCCTGTTCAGCAGTCTTTTCAACAGCCTGAGCTGCACCAGACAAATCAGCTTTTACAGCCGGTTTTTTATTTAATACTGCAAGACCAATGGCTGTTACAAAGAACAACACAACAAGAACGCAAGTAGTTTTTGTCAAAATATTAGCAGAATGCGAACCAAAAGCAACGGAAGCACCGCTTCCCATAATTCCACTTGAACCTTCTTCATTCTGTGCCAATACAAGCAATACAAGTAATACACAAATAAAAACAAATGCTATAAGAAGGATAGTACCAATAATTCCCATATATAACGCTCCAAAACTAATAGTGCATGTATAATAGCTAAATTAAAACTGTTTGTCAAACACAACAGCATCGTTATTAATAAAAAAGGGGGCAGTCGCCCCCTCGTTCCCAAGTCCTCACTGCGTTGCGGTCTTGTACACTACCCCCACTAGCGGGGCTCAAGCGCCGCCTCCGCAACGCCCTGCTTTTACAGACTTTGCTTACAATACACAGATCGGAACAAATGTCTCTGCTTTAAGAGCTGCACCACCAATCAAACCACCGTCAATATCCGGCTGTGCAAGAAGTTCCGGTGCATTGCTTGCTTTCATTGAACCGCCGTACTGTATGATTACTTCATCAGCTACTTTCTGGTTGTAAAGCTTTGCAATGTATCCGCGGATAAATTTATGAATTGCCTGAGCATCAGCAGGAGTTGCAGTTTTTCCTGTTCCGATTGCCCAAACAGGTTCGTAAGCGATTGTAACATTTTTCATCTGTTCTTCTGTAACGCCTGCAAGACCTGCAGAAAGCTGGAATGCACAAACCTGTTCAGCTTCCCCGGCTTCTCTTTCGCTCAAAAGTTCACCAATACAAAGATCAACTTCAAGACCACTCGCAAGTGCCTTACGAACTTTTTTGTTAATCAATTCATCACTTTCACCAATTTCGTGGCGGCGCTCAGAATGTCCAAGAATTACAGCCTGACAGCCGATATCTTTAAGCATTTCGCATGAAACTTCACCGGTATGAGCACCGTTATCTGTTGCGGCACAATCCTGTGCTGCAAGAAGAATGTTTGAACCTTTTACAACCTGTGCAACAGCATCAAGATATACAAAAGGAACACCAATCATATATTTGTTTGTTTTTCCTTTTAACTGTTCAACAAGGTCTTTTGCAAGACTAACTGCTTCAGCCTTGTTTGTGTTCATTTTCCAGTTTCCGGCAATATAATGTGTACGTGACATGTTTTTTCTCCCATAAAAAATCAAGAAGGAAGCATCAGCTTTCGATTGACTTTTTAAGCACATTCGTAACGAATTGAGAATGTGCAGTTGATATGAAAGTTTGCAACGCAAACTTTTTGCGAGTTTGAGCTGAAGGCTGCTCAAACTCGTGTTTTTAGCGCAAAAATTATTTTTGAGCTAAAATACTGATACCAGGAAGAGTTTTACCTTCCAGGAACTCAAGTGATGCGCCGCCCCCAGTTGAAACGTGGCTCATTTTGCTTACAAGACCGCATTTGTTTACAGCTGCAACTGAGTCGCCGCCGCCAACTACAGTCATAGCTCCGCGGCCAGTTGCTTCTGCAACAAGCTGTGCTACAGTTGCTGTACCTTTAGAGAAGTTTTCAAATTCAAATACTCCGACAGGTCCGTTCCATACAATTGATTTTGCACTGCCGATTGCCTTTTTATACAATTCAACAGTTTTTGGACCAACATCAAGAGCCATAAGATTATCAGGAATATCAATTCCGTCGATTGCAACAGGAGCAGAATCTGCACTGTATTCAGCAGCGCCTACGTGATCAACAGGAAGAATTACTTCAACACCTTTTGCCTTAGCATCAGCAAGAAGTTTTTTTGCAACATCTGCAAAATCATCTTCTACAAGAGAGCGGCCAACTTTATATCCCTGAACTTTAAGGAATGTATAAGCCATACCGCCTCCGATTACCAAGGCACTTGCGTTTTTCAAAAGTGATTCAAGAACAGCGATTTTTGAAGAAACTTTTGCACCACCAATAATTGCAACCATCGGTTTTGGCGGATCTTTTAGCATCGGTTCAAGATATTTAACTTCTTTTTCCATAAGGAAGCCGCCAACGCTTTCTACCGGCATAAATTTTGCAATAGAAGCTGTTGAAGCATGGTCACGGTGAGCTGTACCAAATGCATCGTTAACAAAGATATCTCCATAAGTTGCAAGTTCTTTTGCCATTACATCGCGTTCAGCAGCATCTTTTGAAGTTTCTTCTTTGTGGAAGCGTGTATTTTCAAGCATCATAACGCCGCCTTCCGGAAGAGCGTCAATAGCTGATTTCTGTCCAAGAGCATCAGAAGCAAAAACAACCTTGCTTCCCAATTTCTTTTCAAGATATTCAGCAACCGGCTTCATGCGGTTCTTGCCGTTAATGAACTTTTCTGCATCTGCTTCTGTCCATGTTTTTCCGGCTTTTTCTGCTTTTTCAGCAGCCTTTTTAACATCTTTTTTAGGATCACCAAGGTGACTCATCAAAACAAGAGAACGAGGCTTCTGTTCAAGAATATATTTAATTGTAGGAAGAGCAGCCATGATACGAGTATCATCCTGAACTACTCCATCCTTCATCGGAACGTTAAAATCAACGCGCATAATTACACGTTTACCAGCTAAAGCAACATCCTTAACAGTCTTAATCATTTTTTTCTCCTATAAAGAAACTGTGAAAAAATTTCAATTTTTGAACAGTTTCTTTATGCCGTTCCGTAATGCAAGTATCATAATCAGGCATGAGGAACGGCAGTTTATATACAAGTTTCCAAAAGGAAACTTGTGAAGATAAAAACAGCCGCTATTACAGGCTGTTTTTATCTAATTCTCCTATAATTCGCCTATTATCCTATTATATAGGTAATATATACAACAATTATGCATCAACTTTGAATACAAGTGATACAGTCATATTCTACGATTATTATACAGCTATCCGCGATAAATTTTCCAGTATTAAACGCCAAATTCGCACAAAATAGGACAAATTCATTCATTCATCATTTCTGTCAAATGCTTTGCTTTGTACAAGGCCTTGTCCGCTTTTTGAATAAACGCATTAACCTTACCAAAACAATCTTTTCCTCTTTCTGCAAACCCCATACTGATTGTTAAATTATAAGGAAGTTTTTTAACTACAAGCTGATGGCGCAAAGAAGATAAAATTTCTTTTTCAATAAAGAAAACATCTTTTTCATCTTTTTCCCAGCACAAAATCACGAATTCATCGCCACCGTAGCGCGCTAAAAAACAATCCCGCTCAAAACAGACTTTTTTCAAAACATCAGCCACAAGAGAAATTGCAGAATCGCCTTCTATATGACCGTACTCATCATTTATTCTCTTAAACTTATCAATATCAAGCATTATAAGATACAGATTTTTTGTAGGACGCACTTCATTTATACATTTAGCGATATAATCATCGAAAACCCGTCTATTGTTCATCCTTGTAAGTCCATCCTGACTTACATTTGCAATCCGCATATCAAAAAAGATAAGTACAAGTCCAACTGCAAAAAAAGCCCAGACAGTAGAAGGTCCTCTAATTAAAATAGTCAGAATACCGCCAGCCAGAGGAAAAACGATGAAAGAAATCAGCGTAAAAGTTCTTACAGGGCGATAAGATTTTCCTTTCCTTAATAAATAAAAGAAAACAATCAAAGACCCCAAGGTTGTATAACCATAAGTTATAATTCTCTGAATAAAAAACCAGCTGCCATGAAAACTTAAATTAGTTTCCGGGTCTATATAAAAAAGCAGGTTTAAATGAGGTGAAAGACAAGAAAGGACTGCAAGCACAAAGGCCGGAAAACTAATCCAGAATCTGCTGTATAATGAAAGTTCCTTTAATCTCTGGTTATTTAAACTGCTTATTACATTGACAACATACATAAACCAATACATGCAGACATATCCAGAAACCGCATAGATTAAAGCAACAAAAATATTCTGAAGATAATAATTAACAGCACCAGTAGTGCCAGACAACAGATAACTAGGAATTTCAAGAATAATAACAATTATATCGGCAATAACAGTTTTTACAAAAAGGATATTTAGCATCTGTTTATCCGTATCACGAATCATGTACAGCATAATCCAGAACAAAAGGACGAGACAAACAATACTGCTTTCAAAAATAAATAATTTATCCATTCTTAAAAAATTATATCTTAAAATATTTCTTATTCAAATGCGTAAAAAAGGATCTGGTACTATATTCAAAAAAAAGCTAAACCTGTTAAAACGCAGTAAAATGATACTAAGGTTTTAATTTTACTTCAAGCATAAAAGAATGGCACAAGAGAAAAAACTGGTATTTTTTTTGTATAAAATGATGAAAAGAATTGCGTCCCTGCGCATATTTTATGCGTGCGCAGGGACGCGCACCGTTCGTACCAAGGTGACAGTTTTCAAAGAAAACTGTCCTTTAACGAAAAACACGGAGGTTTTTCGTTAAAACTAATTATCCTCCGAGCCTGAATCTATCCTAACCGAGCCCAGATGAGTTACAAGACTATAATAATTTGTAAAGTTTGCATCACGACCAACAGAAACCGCATACATATTTACATACCAAAGGCCGTCAGAAGAAGAACCCCACACATCTTCATCAGAAGATTCAGGTATAACATTATTTGAGGCATTTACGTATTTTGCACTGTCGCCACGTCCAAATTCAAAAGTATGATTATTATCAAAACGACGCGGAAGCCATGCCTGTACGGCACCTCCAATAGAAACCTTTGCAGCATATGCATCTCCAGAGCCATTAGACATAAGCCTTATATAAACTTCCTGACTTGAAGAGCCTGGAATAAAAGGCGTTCTAGAACCTGCACTGGAACCTAACTGTTTATAGCCTAGAGTTTCTATAACCCGTCTTGCAGCTGCACTGCCATTACTTACAGTATTTACTGTTTCAACAGAATTGACGTCTGAATTAAGCCTTGTAGAATCTGCATAAATTTTATAATACACAGCTGTTCCAAGAACAGTAAACTCTCCAGAATCTGAATTAGAGGCGGTTCTAAACCTGAAATATTTTGTTGCATAGTCTTCAGTTGAATAATCAGGTCTATGATATACAGCGGGTGCGTCAAGCGAATAATACTGCTGCATTCCGCATGAAGACAAAAAAAGACAGAAAAAAGAAAGCATACAAAAAAATAAAATTCTGTTTCTTTCTATTTCTGTCTTATTCATATAAAAAAAAGTTTATTGGAATAAAAAAGTTACTCCGCTTTTCCGGAATTCTTTAATTCGATAAGGCGGCTTTTTGCAAGTTTTGCCCAGGAATCAGAAGGAGAAGCTTCTACTAAAGACTGATAAGCAGCTGCAGCTCCTGCATAATCCTGCTTTTCTTCAAGAACACGAGCAAGACTGAATTTTGCATGAGCAGCTTCAAGAAAATCTTCAAACTGAGAAGCAGATTTATAATTTTCTGCAGCCTTATCCAAATCACCAAGTTCTTCAAAGCAAACAGCAGCATTAAAATATGCAAGAGGTGCTGTATAAGATTTTTTTCCTTTTTCTACAGCAGAAAGCCATGCAGCTCCGGCAGAAGTATAATCTTTTTTCTGGAAATAAACTTCTGCAGCAAGCATGTTTGCACGCACACCAACTACACCAGATTTTCCAGTATATTCAGCAAGTGCAGACAAAGCCGAATCCTGACGGGCTGCAATACCTGCATCATCAAGGTCAGAAGACTTATTTGTTAATTCATAGGAAATCAAATCAATCTTTTCCAAACCTTTATTTACATTCTTTTCATTTATAAAAGCAAAAGCAATTACAGCCACAGCAGCTATTGCAAGCAAAGAAAAAAACAGAGTAAGAACTTTTCTGTTTTTATTTATAAATTCTTCCAATACATCTGAAACTGTTCTTTTTTCAACAATTTTCTGTTCCATTTTGTACCTCTTTCAGGTTAAATCCTTTTCTTCCCGAATATGCAATTCGTTTAACAGGCGGGAAACATACGTTCTCTGTATTCCCAAAATTTTTCCAGCCTTAGTCTGATTCCAGGATGTCTGATCAAGGATTTTACAGACATAAGCCTTTTTAAATTTATTTACCGCGGTCTTCAACGTCCTGTCGCCATCGGAAGATTCGCTATATTCTTCTGCTAAAACCTCCTCAAGAGGAAGCTTAACAATTTCTTTTGTTTCTTCAGCAGCTTTCATCGTTCCGGGGAGCCTCAAATCAGACAACTGAATATAAGGCGGCATTCCAAGAACACAAGCTCTTTCTACAGTATTTTCAAGTTCACGGATATTTCCAGGCCAGTAATAATTATGCAAAGCCTGAATAGCTTCGGGTGAAAAACCTGAAAACTTCTTTTTTGTTACCTCACCAAACTTTTGCAGAAAAAATTCAGAAAGAGGTTCTATATCTTCCTTGCGCTCACGCAAAGAAGGAATATTAATCGGCAGAACATTCAAACGGTAATACAAATCCGTTCTAAATGTTCCGTTTTTAACCATTGCTTCCAGATCCCTGTTTGTTGCCGCAACAATACGAACATCTACAGAAATAGTTTTACTGGAACCAACCGGTTCAAACTGTCTTGCCTGAATTACACGCAAAAGTTTTGCCTGCAAATCCAGAGGAAATTCACCTATTTCATCCAGAAAGAGCGTTCCGCCATCAGCAGCCTTGAACCTTCCTTCCTGTTCAGAAACGGCATCAGTAAAAGCTCCTTTAACATGACCGAACAACTCACTTTCCAAAAGAGAAGGTGAAAGAGCGGCACAGTTTACCCTTATAAAAGGTTTGGAACTTCTTAAGCTTTTTAAATGAAGCTGTTCTGCAAACAGCTCCTTGCCTACACCACTTTCACCGGTAATTAAAACCGAAGAATTAGTAACGGCAACTTCTTCTATAACGTGGATTAAATCAAGAACAGAAGGACTTTTTGCAATAAAAGTGTGATAATCACTTCTTGATGAACCTGCAAGATGCAAAGGCAAAGTATTTAAATAATTTGTTTCTACTTTCTTTGCATTCTGATAAGCAATACTTGCCTGATCGCAAAGTATTTTTAATATTTCCAAATCTGAACTGTCAAAATTTCTTCCGTCAGACTTATTAATCAGCTCTACAACTCCGATGCATTTACCCTTTACGAGAAAAGGATAAACTATCATTGTATGCAAAACATAATCCGGCGAAATTCTTTCGTTTGGCGAATATCTAAAATCAGATTCAACATCGTCAATTATTACCGGAATGTTATTTTCTATCGTCCACCCGGCAATACTGTTTCGCTCAACGGTAGTATTAGTCAACTTAGAGCCGTCCGGGCTAATAGTTGCATAATATACCAGTTCCTTACTCTTCTCTTCTTCCAGAATAACAGAAGAAGCTTCACATTCAAGCAAACGCATCGCCGATTCCAAAATGTACGTCAGCAATGCGTTTTCGCTTGAATAAGACGAATTTATCTTTGCGTTTATTTCAATGAGTGCTGTTAATTTCGCTGCATCTGAAACTGCCATAACACTTCATCGAACGCAAAAAGCTATTCATTATTTTTTGTTTTCATAAAGTCGCCAAGAGTAAAGGCTCCGTCGTCATCATCTGATGAAGAAGACATATAGCGGGATATTTCATCACGCTGCTGCTTCTTTTTGTATTCTCTTACAGAGAAAGCAGCCTTTTCTTTTTCAACATTGATGTCAACAACGTAAACATTAATCTTGTCGCCAACATTGTATTTCTTTACAGCTTCTTCAAACGGAACTTCGCGGTCATCGCTAAGGTTAGACTTATTTACAAGTCCTTCAATTCCGCATGGAGCTTTTACAAAAAGACCAAAGTCTGTAATTGATGTAATTTCTCCTTCCAGAGTTGAACCTGTGCTGTATTCAGAAGCAAACTGTTCCCACGGATTATCCTGAAGCTGTTTAAGACCTACACGAATCCGGTGATTTTCCGGGTCGTTTTCAAGAACTACAACTTTAACTTCCTGATCTACAGCAAGTTCGCTGCCAGGATGCTTAACTTTCTTTGTCCATGAAAGATCATCTACATGAAGGAATCCGTCAATTCCGTCTTCAATAGAAACAAATGCGCCAACGTTTGTAAGTTTTACAACCTTTCCGTCAAGTTTTGTTCCTACAGGATATTTTTCTGCAATTGTATCCCATGGATTTTCTGTAACCTGTTTAAGACCAAGAGAAACACGACCAGCCTGAATATCATAACCTAAAATCATGCATTCAAGTTCATCGCCAACTTTAACCATGTCAGACGGTTTGTTGATTTTCTTTGTCCATGAGAATTCGCTTACGTGTGCAAGACCTTCAATACCTTCTTCAAGTTCAATGAAAGCACCAAAGTCTGTAAGCTTTGTAACCTTTCCTTTTACAGTATCATTTACATGATATTTTTCTTCAAAGTGAACCCAAGGATCTTCTGAGAAATGCTTCAAAGAAAGGTTAATGCGTTTTTCTTCCGGTTCAAGACGAATTACTTTAAGTTCAATTTCCTGACCTTTTTTAACAAAGTCTTTAGGACGTGTTACGTGTCCCCAACTCATGTCGTTAATATGCAAAAGACCGTCAAAACCGCCCAAATCAATAAATGCACCAAAACTTGTAAAGCTCTTTACTGTGCCTTTTACTGAATCACCGATTTTTACAGTTTCAAAGAATTTTTCACGATTTTTATCTATCTGTTCTTCAAGATACTTTCTGCGGTTAACAACAACGTTTGCCTTGTTATCTGAATACAAACGTTCAACGTAGAACAATGATTTTGTTCCTACGATGCTTTCAGGCTTTTCAACTTTCTGACTGTCTGCCTGACTGATTGGCAGGAATGCATGAATATCACCGCCAAGGTTAACCTCATAGCCGCCTTTTACGACTTTTGAAATAGTTCCAGAAACCGGCTGTTTTTCATCAAATGCCTTGCGGACATCTTTCCACATCTGTTTTGCATCTGCCTTTGATTTAGAAACTTCCGGACCGTTTCTACCATTTTTCTTAAGAAGAACTACTGTAATTACATCCCCTACTTTCGGCAGATCATCTGCGAACTCCGTTACAGGGAGTCTAGCCTCTGATTTGTACCCAATATCAAGAAATACTGAGTCGCTGGTTACCTGAATGACGCTGCCGTCTACAAGCTGTCCGTCCTCCAAAGTTCCCATACTTTTCAGAGATTCCTCTAATTGTGTCTGGATGCTGTTCTTGGAGTCCTGAGCAGCTTCCTTTTCCACTTCCATTTGTTCCATATTAAACCCTTTTTTTATGAATTTTGCTTAAGATTATCTCACAAACCTGTTCTATGGTCAAGTCAGATGTATCCACGTACACCGCATCAGGAGCAATCTTCAACTTGCCTTCAGCCTTATTTTTATCTATTTCATCACGTTTTTTAATGGCTTCTTTTATTTCTTCCAGAGACATTCCGCTTACACCCTGATTAAAACGACGCTGTGCCTGAACATCAAGCGACGCATCAAGATAAAACTTATATTCAGCCTGAGGAAAAACAACAGTTGTCATATCGCGGCCTTCACAAACAATATCCAAAGAATTTGTGATTTCCTGCATACGTTCGTTTACAAGATGACGGATCTTTACAATAGAAGAAACCTGAGCGGTATTAGCACTTATGCGGTCATCATGCAGATGACTTTCAACATCTGTTCCATTAAGAATAAGATGAGAATCTTTATATTCAAGTTTCTGTTTTTTGCAGAATTCTACGATTTTTTCTTCATCTTTTAAATCTGATAAATCAAAACCGCCGTCCAACAATGCCATTGTAAGGGCACGGTAAAAACTTCCGCTGTTCAAATACGTTACGCCAAGTTTTTCTGCAACAATCCCGGCAATAGTGCTTTTTCCTGTTCCGGCAGGTCCGTCAATCGCAATAATCATTTATTCACTCCGTTAAACGTTATTTTTTTTACAAAGTTTCAGCAAACCGTCAACTTCTTTTGCAGAAAGTTCACGGAACTCACCGCTTTTTAAATCTCCGGTTAAAATATTACCTATACGGATTCTTTCAAGCGACTTTATTCCAATTTCCTTAGATTCAAAAACTCGTCGGATTTCACGATTTTTTCCTTCTGCAAGGACAATGCTCATTCTGCGCGCATTAAGCTGAACAGCATCTATACATCGGTAAAACACCCCGTCTATTCTAAGACCTTTTTTAAACTCATCAGCAAGAGTTCTGGGAATCGGAAGACTTGTATCAACCACATATTCTTTTTCAAGTTCCGAAGAAGGATGAGAAAGACGGGCGGCAAAATCTCCGTCATTTGTAAAGATAATTAAACCTGAACTGAACATATCAAGCCGTCCGACATTGTAAAGCCGTTCAGAAAATGCCGTTTTTAATAAATCAGATGCAACCGGACGACCTTTTTCATCCGAAAGAGAACACACATAACCTGCTGGTTTATTCAATAATACATAACGTTTTTTTTCTTCAAGAAAAACAGGATTTCCGTCTACACAAACCTTATCAGATGGCGTAACCTTTGTTCCCAGTTCAACCACTACATTTCCGTTTACCGTGACGCGCCCGTCTAAAATTATTTTTTCTGATGCACGCCTGCTTGCAACTCCGCAATGAGCCAGATATGCCTGAAGGCGCACAGAATCTTTTTTTCCAGATGAATCAGCGGGAAAGTTCAAAGCGTTCACTCTCCTCTTTATCAAGCCGCGGCAAATCCGCAATACTTTCCAAACGGAAGAATTTTAAGAATTCTTTTGTAGTACCGTATTGAATAGGTTTTCCAGGAATATCCTTTCTGCCAACTTCTTTAATAAGATTTCTTTCAACAAGAAGACGAATCATATTATCAGCTGCAACACCACGAATCGCTTCAATCTCTGCACGGGTAATCGGCTGGGAATATGCAATTATAGATAAAGTTTCTATTGCAGAGCGGGAAAGTTTTCCTTCGTTCTTACTGCCATACTTTTCTTTTAAAACATCCCATAAATATTTTTTTGGAACCAGTGCCCAGCCACCCCGAATCTGTGCAAGTTCAATACCAGAATTTTCGGCAGTATATTTTTCTTTTAACTGTTCAATGCACTGTGCAACAACTTCTTCTGAAAGCTGAGCAGAATTGGCAAGTGATTTTTCTGTCTGCGGTTCATGCTCCAAAAAAAGAACCGCCTCTAATAAAGCTGCTTCTCTAAACAAATCCAAATTAACCTCTGTCTTATATTTTCGCTTTTCAGGCTTTAGCTTTTATCCGCATAGAAAAACATTATACGCAGCAAAAAGTCAAAAAGTTTACGCAGCCTGATAGCGACATATCTTTATATCACCAAACAGCTTGTTTTGGTAGATGGAAGCCAATTTAAATTTTACAGCTTCAAGCAATGCCATAAAAGCACAAATTACATCCATTTCGTTTCCACGGCGGACAATTAAATCTGTGAACATGCATTCACCCTTATTATCAAGCAATTCTGTCATCAAAGTAATTTTTTCATTTATTGAAACTTCTTCATACATATTGATGATTTTTTCATTTGAATAGACAGAAACCATATCATGGAAAATTTTCTGCATCTGCTGGAGCAAATCCCAGGTATCAACTTTTTCCCACTGGGAAGATTCATCTTCAAACGGAAGAACACGCTGTATTTTCTTGCGTTCAAAGCTCCATTCATTGGCTTCTTCCTGCTCTTCCATAAGGGAAGAAAGCTTTTTAAATTTCTGGTATTCAATAAGCTTTTCAACAAGTTCCTGACGCGGGTCTTCAATTTCATCATCATCTGCTGAAATTTCAATCGGCAGAAGCATACGGCTTTTTATATAGATAAGTTTTGCAGCCCAGCTATAAAATTCTGACAAATCGGCTAAATCAGTCTGTACTGCATAATCAAGATATTCAAGATACTGCTCGGTAATTTCAGCTATAGGAATATCATAAATATTTACTTTACTTTCACGAATCAAAGTCCAAAGTAAATCAAGAGGACCTTCAAATTCTCCGGCTGTATATTCGCGGTGCTTTTTTACAGCAACGCCTTCACCCTGTTCAGAAACATTATCTTCCAGTGCACTCATAAGCTGCCTCCAGGGAAAACTTTTTTCTAAAATCGGAAGAATCCATAAATTTTCGGATTCCCTGTTCAGAAAGCCGGCTTAGGCATCCGGCATAAAAATCCCTGTCTATACAATCGGCAGATTCTGGCAAAATCTCAAGCATGGGAGTTAAAATAAATGAACGTTCACACAACCTGGGATGAGGAATTTCCAAATCTGGCAAATTAATTTTTAAATTACCAAATAATTCAATATCAATATCAATGGAACGCGGACCAAATCTGATTTCTTTACTACGGTCACGTCCAAGCTCAGCTTCTATTTTATGGATTTCTTTTAGTAGCTTTTGAGGAGAACAGGTTTCAGACAAAAAGCCAAGAACAGCCATGTTATAAAAATCGCTCTGATCTGTTACATACATTGCCTTTGTAACATAAACAGATGAAAGCGACATTTTATCACCTGATTCCTTAAAAATATTCCTGAGTTCCAGGCAGGCTCTGCCTAAAAGTTCTACAGGTTCCAGACGATTATAAATTTTATTTGAGCCAAGCCCAAGAACTACAGGAATCATAAGCTTTTAAAACAATTCAGAAGGAATTTCTTTTTTTGCAGAGGTTTTAGCCGCTGAACTTCCTTTTGCAGTAAGTTCAACACGGTTTTCAGAATCTGCTGTGCCTTTTACAGCAGCCTTTGCTTCTGCTATTTTTTCAACAGGTACACCTTCCTTTGTTTTCAGGACCTGTCCCGGGAAAAGTTTTTCACGAATCTGTCTTTCTATTTTATTTGCAAATTCAACATTCTGTTCAAGGAAGGCAACTGCGTTTTCCTTACCCTGTCCGACCTTTTCTTCACCGGCAGTATACCATGCACCTTTTTTATCGATAAAGCCATGTTTAACCGCAGAATCCAAAAGACTTGCCGCGCGGGAAATTCCTTTGCCAAAGTAAATATCCATTTCTACTTTGCGGAATGGCGGCGCAACTTTGTTTTTTACAACTTTTACGCGGACACGGTTACCTACAGCATCTTCAGAAGATTTTGAATCAATTGATTCTATGCGGCGGATTTCAAGACGAACTGAAGAATAGAATTTAAGGGCATTACCGCCGGTTGTTGTTTCAGGATTTCCGAACATAACGCCGATTTTCATACGAATCTGGTTTATAAACACAAGAATCGTATTTGACTTATTTACAGTTCCAGTAAGTTTACGCAAAGCCTGACTCATAAGACGAGCCTGTAAACCCATGTGACTGTCGCCCATTTCACCTTCAATTTCTGCCTGAGGCGTAAGGGCGGCAACAGAGTCTATTACGATAATATCAACCGCACCGCTTCTTACAAGACTTTCGGCAATATCCAGTGCCTGTTCTCCTGTATCCGGCTGAGAAACCCACAATTCATCAATATTTACACCAAGAGCCTTGGCATACTGCGGATCCAATGCATGTTCTGCATCAATAAAAGCCGCAATGCCTCCAAGCTTCTGAGCTTCTGCAATAGCATGCAGGGCAAGGGTCGTTTTTCCAGAAGATTCAGGGCCGTACATTTCTATAATACGTCCGCGCGGATAACCGCCTACACCAAGAGCTTCATCCAGAAGGATTGAACCTGAAGGAATAATATCCGTACCGGAAGTATTAGCCTTTGTTCCCAGTTTCATCAAGGAACCCTGACCAAACTGTTTTTCAATCTGAAGCCTTGCGGCTTCAAGCGCCTGTAATTTTTCTGACTGTTCACCTGACGCAAGTGTATTGTCTGCCATCTTTGCCACCTTTCCTCCCACCAAAAGATTAACGAGTAGTTTTAAAGCATTTGCTTTTCAACTATTTAATTGGACAGAAAATAAAATTTATGCAACTTTTTGAAAAAAAATTCAAAAAAATTCTAAAAAAATTTCAAAGTAACGGTAAAAAGCCTTAATGACGGCCGCCGGCTGCAAGCCGGCGGCCGCACAAATCACAATTATTCCGTACTTTATTTATCTTCTCAGTTCAACCGAACCGTTTACGCTTTGAAAAACAGAAATTCCGTTCAAAGCAAGTTTACCTTCCCTAAGCGCAACTTTTGCAAGAATCCTTACAGGTTTTTCGCCGTCAATTGCAGGAACAGGTTCTTTTTCAAAAAAAACAGGAACAATTCCTTCAACGCGCTTCATAGTCTCATAACCTACGAGTAAATCACAGGCATAAGATTCTCCTGCAGAGCGGGCATTAGAAATTCTACCCGTCCAGGAAACAACACAGTCAAGGTAAAGAGGAATATCAGAAGAAACCTCTTCATACGTATAGTTTTCCTGATTTTTTTGTATTGTATCAAATGTTGCATCTTTTAGATAGCCCATAAACACCTGAGATTTTTGTTTTATGGAAAAAGCTGCATTTGAATTTGCTATACGGTTAAGTTCAACTTTAGCAGCATTATCATTTTCTGCCTGAAAAGCAACAATCGCCTTGTCATAAGATTCCGTAATCTGCTTATCAGTTAAAATGTAGCGGTAAACAGAACCGGACAAATCTCTTTCCTGTGCATTCTTCTTTTCTGCATCTGACAGGGCAACCATATTCAAATTTGCTCTAGGCCCGGAAGTTTTCTCATGTGAAAACGGGAAAAAGAAAATTCCTGCAATTACCAAAGCTGCTGCAACGACAGGGACAAGAAGCCCCGCAACAAAAATCGGGTTAACACCAATTTCCGGATAGAACTGTTCTATACGTCCGCTGTCTACCCAGCGGCAGATTGTTTCGTAATCACCTTTGGAGCGTATAAACTCCATCGCATGACGCGCTATTTTATTACGCGGATCACTGTCTATAATATCCAGATAATAGCGTAATGCACGATCCGTATCTCCGCGCCGAAGGTATATCGCAGCCTGCCCCAGCAAAAGCCTTGTATCTGTCAGCTTAATTGTTCTTGCTTTTTGAAAACACCTGGACGCAGTTCCTGCATCACCTACATAAAGACATGCAGTTCCAAGAGTCAGATAATAATCAAAATTATCTTCAAAGTTTTCTCCACGGCTTTCAAGTAAAGTAATCGCTTTTGCAAACTGCCTCTGATTTATCAATGAGCAGGCAACATCCAAAACAGAACGGCGGCGCATATTTACATATTCCTCAAAGCATTCAGAATAACATCCAGCTCTGCATTTAAACGCTTAAGTTCTTCCTGATTTACAGTCATATCAGAATTTTCAAGTGTATTAATTTTTTCTATTAAAGAGCGGACATATTCAGGATCAAGCTGCTCTTTTTTTATCGTAGAAGCATCAAACGGAACTTCAGAAACTTCAACAGGAGCTTCTGTAACCTCTTCAACAAGAGGAGAAATTTCCTTTACCGGTTCTTCAGTTACAGGTGCCGGAGGAGGCAAAACTTCAACTTCAGCTTTCTTTTCTACCAGACCAGAAAGAAAACGACTGCCATTCGGTTCATAACCTTCCGTGCCAAGAACTGCATAAAATGTAATGGAAGTTTTCTGACCTGGAGCAAGCATAAAATCATTCCAGACTATATCAACTGCCGAATTCTGGTATGAAAGTATAGAAGAGAACGGACGCCCTACCCTGTAATAAAAACCATCCCAGTCGCCGGAAGAAACAACATCCTTATTTGCAAGCGTAACAGTTTTTGGCGAAGTTATACCTTTGCCAGACAAAAGGAACTGCAGCGCATTCACTGCGTTTTTTGAAAGAATCCAACGGTCTGTAATCATTGAATCAAACTGTAATTCTTCGTCAATTCTTCTAATTTGTGCCGTTGAAAAATCCGTATAGCCAAGTTCTCCAAGGATTGTATCAAAAATTCCGCGGATTGCAAAAGTCTGGCGTTCAGTACCAGTATTTGTTGTTTCAACAGAAATTTTTATCATATCCTCTGTTTCATTCGGAATTGAAGAACATATTTCCATTGAAACCTTTACATCTGCATTTACCCTGCCCTTACGAACAGTGTACACAATACTTCCGCCATTTTCCGAAGTATTTACAACAAAAGGTATTCCGCCGTCTTTGCTTAACTGATAGATTGCTTTACGGCTTCTTAGATAAAATCCGGTTGAAGAAAAACTGTTTCTGGAAGCAAGGACTGCTTTTGCAGAATTTTCAGGCGGTACAACAAAAACACCAAATGTTCCGCGCTTTTTAAAAAAATCAAGGCGAACAATTCCCTTAGAAACAGAAACAACTTTTTCCTTGCCTTGTTTTTCACTTTCATCATTGGATTCCTGTACAAAGACAAAAGAAACAGCTGAAAATAAAATCAAAAGAAAAGACAGTATTTTTTTCATTGTGCACCTGCCTTAGAATTATTCATCAACTTTTCTATTTCTTCTGCTTTTCGCTTTAAGAAAAGTATATCCGTATTAACAGCCGGAACTTTACCGGCAGAATCGAGGGAACGCTGTAAACTATCTACAGTTTCCTGAAGTTCGGCATTTTTATTTTTCTGTTCTTCAAGAGCAGAGGCCAAGGCCGTATTTTTATCTTTTTCAGCTTTCAGCTGACGCTGTAAAGAAACAAGACCGCCGGTTCTGCTTTCCCTAAGCTGTTTTTCGTAATTTTCTTTTGCAGCAAGATATTCTTCACCTGTCATGCGCAAAAGATAAAGCAGTTTTTCTTCCCTTGAACGCTGATCAATAGTTTCTATTCTGTACTGAGCTTCCAGAGCCTTAGAATCATAAGGAAATTCTTCTACAATTCTTTCGTACAAACCTTTAGCCGTTGAATAACGGCAGGCAACATAAAAACTTTCTGCAATCCAGAAAAGCGCCGAAGGATACATTTCACTTTCAGGATATTCATGACAGAAATCACTTAAAATCATAACCGCAGAATCGTAATCACCTAAATAGTAAGAAACACGTCCTTTCTGGTATCTGATGTATGGCGCATAAGGAGAAGACGGAAAAGAAGAAAGGAAAACATCGCAGTCTGATAAAGCACCGTTGTAATCTTCACACTTAATTTCTGCCATTACAAGCATGTACATAGTATCAGGATTTTTCTGGTCATAAATATAAACTGCCTTTTTCAAAAGAAATACGGCTGTTGTCCATTCTTCAGCGCGAAAAGCTTCAAACCCTTCGGTGGCAACATGCTCACCGCTTTCCTTTACAGTTGCATGAACATTTTCTTCAGCGGATAAATTCTGTACGGAGAAAACAAATAAAGAAGACAGAATAAAAATAAAAAATAAAAAACTCTTTTTTACATTGGCCATTTTAATGCTCCTGAAAAGAAAGCAGAACCGGACACAATAACATCTGCTCCTGATTCAATAACAGAAGAAATTGTTTCCGGATTAACTCCACCGTCAACTGAAATTTTATAACTGTATTTATTTTTTTCACGAAGTTCTTTTAAAACAGCAATTTTTTTAACACATTGAGGAATAAGTTTCTGTCCGCCAAAACCCGGGTTAACAGTCATAACAAGAACAAGATCTACAAACGGAAGAATTTCTGAAAGGACTTCAACCGGCGTTCCAGGACAAATTGCAATTCCTGCTTTTTTCCCTAAAAGATGAATGTGTTCAACAATTCTGTGAATATGCACTGTATTTTCATAATGAAAGGTTATCCAGTCCGCTCCGGCAGCAACAAAACTTTCAATCTGATCTTCAGGATGTTCTACCATAAGATGAACATCAAAAGGAAGTTTGGTAAGAGGACGAATAGATTTTACTACAGGCTGCCCATAAGTTATTTGGGGAACAAAACGACCGTCCATAACATCTATATGAACAACACTTCCATTATTTTTTTCTATTTGAGCCAAAGCGTCTGCAAGATTTGAAAAGTCCGCAGAAAGCAGTGACGGAGCTAAAACAGTCTTTTCCATTATAGGCTTATTTTAGCAGATGAACGGGCAGTTGTAAATAAAATGGAGTACCTTGAACAAGGCAAAATCATTACAATCCCTTAAAATAAAATTGATTTTCCAGAAAATACAGTATAGAATTAAACGGGCGAATAATTCAAAAGACAGAATTTTTTTGTGTTATTTTCCAGAGGTTAAAATAAATGAAAAAAAAATCACTTTCCATTTCCGTAATATTTACACTGGTTTCAATTATTACAATTCTTACTGTTGTTGCAATCGCCTGTTTTTCAACAGGATTCTTCTTCCATAAAAACAGTCTTGAAAATTATTTTGTAACCGCAGAAACAGAACTTTCGGAGTTTTCAGACTCAATCGACATGTTCTTTAAAGCAAAAGAAGCCGAATTAAATGTTTTTGCAGAATCTGAAGAAGTAAAAGCAGCTGACGAAACAATCCATTCGTTTGTAAACGAAACCGGCGAAATCCAGATTTTAAGCTATAAAAAAAGCCCTGTAGAAGAAAGAATAAGAAAGCTTTGCAAAACCTTTGCAGCCCACGACCCTGACATTGCAGAAATTTACCTTGGCACAAAATGGGGCGGCTACGCCACAAACTTTGACAGTTCAATGAGCGGCGGCTACGACCCAAGGAAACGAGGCTGGTATGCAACTGCAAATTCTGGAAACGGAAAAGTAATGATTACAGATGCCTTTGCCTCAACCGTCGGAGCAACCGTAGTAGGAATTACACGCTGTGCTTACGACGCAAACAAAGGTTTTATAGGAAATGCTTCCATAGAAGTTTCCCTTGATACCCTTACAAAAATTCTTGCCAGCCTTAATTTTGGAAACGGCAGTTTTTTAATGATGATTCAAAAAGACGGCACAATCTTAGCTGATACAAGCGCCGCAAAGAATAATTTTAAGAAAATTACTGAAATAGAAATTCCAGAACTTAAAGACTTCATTTCATCCGGCAAAAAAGACGGTTCACTAACAGTCAGCGACAAAAAATACTTTGTAAAAATGACAGTTAACAAAAAAACAGGCTATAACATCGTTGCCTTCTGCCCGGAAGAAACAGTATTTGAGGCATTTTATAAAACCCTTAAAACAACAATTACAATCTGTCTGATTTTTGCCTTTATCGTTACCTTCATAACCGCCATCCTTACAGAAAGAACTATCAGACCTCTGAAAATAATACGCAACAGCATAAGGGAAAACGCTGCCCAGATTGCAGCCGGAAAAGGAAACCTTACACAAAGAATTAATATAAAATCCGGAAACGAAATTGGTGACGTTGCCCAAAGCTTTAACATCTTTTCAGAAAAACTTCAGGAAATTATCAGCAGCATGAAGAATTCTAAAGATTCTTTAACACAAGCCGGAGTTGAACTTAAAACCGACACAGGAGAAACCTCTGCCGCAATTATTCAGATTCTGAGCAATATCACGAATATGGAACACCGGCTTAAAAAACAGGATTTAAGTGTTGACCGTACAGCACAGACCGTTAAAGAAATTTTTGAAAATATAAACGCACTTGAAAAAGACGTAGGCAAACAGGCACAGGTTATAGAAGAAGCATCCAGTGCCGTAGAAGAAATGATACAAAACATTTCAGATGTAAATCAGTCTGTAGAAAAAATGGCACATTCTTTTGCTGAACTTGCAAAAAGTGCAGAAAACGGCGCAAAAACTCAGTCTGAACTTCAAAAGCAGATTGTAGAAATTGAAACACAGTCTAACCTTTTGAACGAAGCAAACGTTGTAATTGCAAACATTGCAGAACAGACAAACCTTCTTGCAATGAATGCGGCAATTGAAGCAGCCCATGCCGGTGAAGCCGGAAAAGGCTTTGCCGTTGTAGCTGATGAAATCAGAAAACTGTCTGAAACTTCAACATCTCAGTCTAAGACAATCGGGGAACAGCTTAAAAACATTCAGGAAACCATTAATTCTATAGTAGGTTCAACCCAGGAAGGTGTAAAAAGCTATGAACTTCTTGCACAGGAAATTCATGAAACTGACAGCCTAGTACAGCAGATAAAGACAGCCATGACCGATCAGGAATCAGGTTCTTTCCAGGTAACACAGGCACTTGAAAACATGAACCAGAGCACAAAGCAGGTTCAGAACGCTTCAAAAGAAATGAATGGCAAGAGCATTACAATTATGAATGAAATGCAGACGCTTCAGGACGAAACTTCCAGCATGAAACAGGGAATGTCTACAGTGAGTTCCGGAGCCGAAAAAATAACTGAAACAGGAAAGACACTTTCTAACATATCTTCTGTAATGGAAAAATCTATAGAAGAAATTGGAATGCAGGTTGATCAGTTTGAAGTTTAAACTCCTTATTATGGGCGGCGGTGCAACAGGATGTGAGGGCGAAAACAGCCTAGCCCGCCGCGAAGGGGCTTGAACACCGCAAGCTGCTTTAGCAGCGAGGAGTTTGGAGCGACAGCGGAACCCCGCAGCGGCGGTTGCCGAAAAATCCGCTTCATAAAAACATAGAAAAGTATGAAAATATAAAGTTTTTAAAAAACACATCTTGACATACTTATAAAAGCACTGTATAAATATTGCCCCTTTCTAAGTTAATTTTAAGCTCTTTTTAATTGACTAAACCACTCAATTTGATATAATAGAGAATACGCGCTATGGGAATTCAAATGAGTGAAAATCTGACAAAAGCGTACGGATTCCTCAAGGCAGGCAAACCGGAGCAGGCAAAACAGTTATTACAGACTGAAGCTGAAACCGCTCTGGACAGCAAAGATATTCTCTTTGCCTTAAACTGCTGCCATTTTATGATTAATTCGCTGCGACAAATTGAATCTGCTGAAGATTTTTTTGAACGTGGAGAAATTATCATAAATGAATGGAAATCATTTGAAAACACAGCATCACGCGGCAACATGCCGCAGCCAATTCTATATTCTGCACGCAGTGGTTTTTTTACGCTTGCGCTGGAAAATTATAGCAAAATGGCAAATGAGCAGGACCCGCGGCAAAGATCAGAAATTTGCCGTAAAATCGGGCTCTGCTATAAGAAATTTGGTGAATATGAAACATCAAAAAACTGTCTGATTGAAGCTAATGAACTTTTTCCTGGTTCTGCACCAATTCTTGCAGAACTTGCAGATTGCTTTGCACTTTGCGGTGAAGAACGGAAAGCCAAAGTTTTATTCAGAGAAGCCTTTTTTTTGGATCCACAGAAAATTGACTTCAGCTTTCTTGATTCCGAATTGATTTGCTGTCTTATTCGGAAAGTTTCAGATAAGGGGTTTACTGGAGCAGCTTTACAGGAATGGGTTCCGGTTTATGGAGTTCTGTTTGGGATTTTTTCCGTAAAACGGGAACTTCGTTCACAGGAAGTTGGCAGGCTTAAACAGGATATTTATGCAAAGGAAAATGAATCAAAAGATCCTTCCAGCGATTCTAGTGTGCTTACTCCGCGCTTAATAAACCTGTATTTTTGGCTGATTGACCATTATGTTCTTACGGGCGCTGAGCAGGTAAAAATCAATCAGATTTTATTAAAGATAAAAATTTTAGATCCGGCTATATATTCATTATTTGTTAAATAGGGAAACAACCGGAATACGGTAAATAAGGAGAACTTGTATGTCTGAAGAACTGGTTAAAAATGTTCAGGATATGTTAAAAGAAGAAACCTGGACTCGCGCAACCATCAGTAATTACACAAAAAATAATTTGATGGAACTTGCAACCATTGTCGAAAAGGCACGTAATGAAAACTGTGTAGATGAAATAAAAGCCATTTGTGACGAACATCTTACTCACACAAAAGATAGTATCATCGCTTTGTATTTCTCTGGAATTTTAGGGCTTGGAAAAGGCTCTCTGGACAACTCAGCATTAATTTCCCTGGTTGATATTTTCCAGAAAAACCATAAAGAGCCGGTTGTAGAATACCTTTGTGAATCCATTCTTGCAGATGAACCGAACAACAAATTTGCACTTCGTACTATCGGTGAACGTTACAGAGCAGAAAATAACCCGAAAGTTTGGGAAATTTATGAAAAAATTGTAAATCTGGATTATGAAGAAGCAGATTTAGCAAAAGCTCTTGCTGTTCACTACGAAGAAGAAGGAGATGCAGATAACGCAATTGCTTTCTATAAAAAAGCACTTCTGCGCTACGTTGGAACAAAGAATCTTAATTCAATCAAAGATATGTGGACAAAGCTTATTTCTCTTATTCCGGAAGAAATTGATTTCTTCCTTCTTGTTCAGAGAAAAGTTGCAAAAACAATAAGCGAAGACAAAAGCGCCCTGCTTATGCAGGAACTTTATACATATTACAAGGACAACAAAAAGTGGGATATTGCAATTGATATCTTAAAATTGATTCTTTCAATTGATTCTAAAGACAACTGGGGACGCCGCGAAATTACAGAATGTTTCAAAGGCAAATATGAAGGTCACTCAAATCTTGACGAATATATCCGCTCTTCAAACCTTACACAGAGTTTCAGAAACGTATTTGAAGCCATCAGCGATTTTGAAAAACACATTGCTTTTGATGCAAAAAACTTTGTTTTCCACCGCTCATGGGGCGTTGGTCTTATCCGCAAGGTAAATAACGATGTTCTTACAATTAACTTTGGTAAAAAAGCCGGCATTCACGAAATGTCATTAAAGATGGCCGTAAATGCGCTTATCCCGTTAAAGAAAGATCATATCTGGGTTTTGAAAGCTACAAAATCCCGCGATGAATTAGCCAAAATGATTAAAGATGATAAAGTCTGGGCATTAAAGACAATCATCAAAAGTTTTGACAATAACTGCGACTTTAAGCGCATAAAAGCAGAATTAGTTCCTTCTATTTTAACAGCAAGTGAATGGACTTCATGGAATTCTGCTGCAAAGAAAATTCTTGAATCTGATTCAACATTCGGCGTAAATCCGAATGACATCAATATGTATACTGTTCGCGAACATGAAATCAGTCTCGAAGAAAAACTTTCTAACGAATTCAAAGCACAGAAACAGTTCTTTGCAAGAATTGACATTCTTATGAAGTTTGTTAACGCTGATGAAACAGACAAAGGAAGTGAACTTTTTGCAGACATGTTCGGATATTTTACAGGTTTCTTAAAGACCGTTACAAAGGTAAACGAACAGGTTCTGGCTTCTTACCTTGTAGTCCGCGATATCAGCGCAAGAATTCCGGCTCTGGCATTCCCTGTAAAATATACTTTCCAGGAAATTTATAATGACATTGAAAATCCTCGCGAAATGTATACTTTACTTAAGGATACAAAAAACACTTCTTTACGCCATGACTTCCTTATGGCAATCAAGATGCTTCCTGACTGGGCTGACCAGTACATAAGACTGTTCCCGACAGTTCTTTCTGATGACATGCTTAAAACACTTATCAACGCAGGCTGTACAGATAAGATTCAGAAACTTGTTCAGAACAGTTTTGAAAATTCACGCGATTACAGAGAATCTGCCCTTCACCTGTTTAAAGAATGCCAGGGAGAAGAATGGTTTAAGAATGCAGGCGTAAGCTATGAAAAACAGCTTATTGCATTACTGAACATCATTACACAGACATTCCGCGAAATTAACAACCACGTTAATACAACAGAAAACAAGAAAATTAACCGCGCAGCAACACTTCTTCTTTTCAAGGATGATACATTGCTTAAGTACATGCTTGATAACGGAGAAGATACCATTGCCCGCATTTACACTCTTGTAGATGATATTACAGATTTGGATTCAACAATCAAGGCTACAATCCGCAACCGTATTCTTGAAAAATATCCGGACTTCAAGTTCCATGCAACAGAAGAAAAGTCCGTTACTCCAAAGGGAATGCTTGTTACAGCTAAAAAACTTGAAGAAAAGAAAGCTGAAGTTGATCACATTCAGAATGTTGAAATTCCTGCAAATGCAAAGGAAATTGGTGAAGCTCGCGACAAGGGCGACTTGAAAGAAAACCAGGACTATAAGGCAGCAAAGGAACATCAGCATTATCTTTCTGTTAAACTTGCAAAACTTCAGGAAGAACTTAACCGTGCCGTTATTTTTGACCCGACAACAGCTACAACAGCAATCGTTTCTTTTGCAACAAAGGTAACACTTACAAACAAAGAAAACGGCAAGGACGAAGTTTATACAATTCTTGGACCATGGGAATCAGATCCAGACAACGGAGTTATTTCTTACATGTCACCGTTTGGCAACGCATTGCTTGACCACAAAGTTGGAGAAGACGTTTCATTTGTAATCAATGAAAGAAATTATTCTTACACCGTAAAAGCAATTGCAGCTGCAAAACTTTAATAGAAATTTTATTGCAGCCTTTTAAGGCGATAAAAAAAGAGCGCTGATGAGCGCTCTTTTTTTGTGCAAATTTTTACAAACTTGAAAATTATTTCCGACAAATAATCTTGCTATTATCTGGATTGGCTCAACAATCAATTTATTTTCTAAAATACAATCCGTATAGGGCAATGATCACTACCCATAACATTATTTAGAATTACTGATTCTTTTACCTGCGGTAAAAAACTTTGATTAACGCACTGATAGTCAATACGCCACCCTATATTCTTTTCCCGCGCATGAAACCTGTAGCTCCACCATGTATACTGATTTGGTTCACTGCAAAAATGCCTGAAAGTGTCACAGTAACCAGAATTGACAAACTTTTCCATCCAGGCGCGCTCTTCCGGAAGATAACCAGGATTTCCTTCGTTAGATTTAGGATTTGCAAGATCAACAGGCTTGTGGGCAATGTTATAATCCCCGCACAAAACTATATTTTTACCGGAAGCAACAAGGCTGTCGCAAAATTTTAAGATTTCATCACAAAAGCCAAGCTTATACGGAAGACGCGCGCCTTCCGCCTGACTGTTCGGAAAATAGGCGCTTATTACAACCGTATTTCCAAACCATGCCGCCGTTACGCGACCTTCATCGTCAAACTCGCTTACACCAAGAACTGTTACATTATCTGGCTTTGTCTTAGAATAAATTGCAGTTCCAGAATAGCCTGCTTTTTTTGCAGAAGAGAAATATGAATAATAGGAAACTTCGCTTCCGCCTTTACCCTGCCCCTTTGGGGCAATAAGCTCAGGCGAAAGCTGCGAAGGATTTGCCTTAGTTTCCTGAATACAAACTACGTCTGCACCGCAATTAATTAACCACGGTACAAATTCTTTTTTTTCTACAGCACGGATGCCGTTTACATTCCAAGAAATAACATTCATGCCTGATATTTTATGCTATTTTACTTCGTAAATCCAGCCTTTCGGAGCTTCAATACGTCCCATCTGCATTCCTGTAAGAGTATCGTAAAGCTTCTGGAGAACCGGTCCCATTTTTTCCATTCCGCTTGCAAAGCAAATATCTTTACCGTGATCAACTACTTTACCGATTGGCGAAATTACAGCAGCTGTGCCGCAAAGACCACATTCAGCAAAATCATTTAACTCTGCTTTATTAACCGGGCGTTCTTCAACTTCCATATGAAGATAATCACGTGCAACTTCAACAAGAGAACGGCGGGTAATAGAAGGAAGAATACTTGTTGATTTTGGAGTAACAATCTTTCCGTCTTTTGTTACAAAAAGAATATTTGCACCGCCAGTTTCTTCTATATAAGTATGTGATGCAGGATCAAGATACATATTTTCAGCAAAACCGTTTTTATGTGCATCTACAATATTATGAAGGCTCATGGCATAGTTCAAACCGGCTTTTATATCGCCTGTTCCATGAGGAGCTGCTCTGTCTAAATCAGAAAGACGAACTGTAATCGGCTTAATTCCGCCTTTAAAATAAGGTCCTACAGGAGTTACAAAAATTCTAAACTGATATTCATCAGCAGGCTTTACACCGATAACCGGGCTGCTGCCAAACATATACGGGCGAACATAAAGAGTTGCGCCGCTTCCATAAGGAGGAACCCATTTTGCATTTGCCTTTACAACAGAAAGAACAGCATGAATAAAGTCTTCTTCCGGATAAACTGGCATTTCAAGACGTTTGCATGAAGATACCATGCGTTTTGCATTCAAATCCGGACGGAAAGTTACAACTCTTCCATCTTCTGTAGTATAGGCTTTAAGACCTTCAAAACAAGTCTGTGCATACTGCAAAACTCCGGCACATTCTGAAATTACAACTGCATCATCTGTAGTAAGTTTACCACCATCCCATTTGCCGTTTTTAAAATTTGCAACAAAACGTTTGTCAGTTTTTACGTAACCAAACCCAAGATTTCCCCAGTCAATATTTTTTGTATCCATACAAAGCCTCCAATTTATTAACATGCTTCAATTATGTCAGATTTTCTGAAATGGCTTAATCGTGTGTTCGAGCCTATTTCAATCAGCTGATAGCGAATATTCAGTATTTTTAAAAAAACTGTAGTATTACTACATATCAACAAGTCTATTATATGTAAACTTCTCTAAAACCGCAAGCCCTAACAAAAAAAAGAAAATAATGAATATAGTTACATAAGCTAACAAAGTGTTGCTCATACAAACAAAATCCGATATATTAAATTGTTTTATGAAGCGAGTTTTTGCACTTATTTTAGCTTTTTTTACAGCCTTTTCTCTATTTAGCCGTACAATTCGCGTAGGCATATATAACAAAGGCTCGTTTCAATCTTTTGAAAATTCTTTTGATGAATCTATTGAAGACACAGAGCCAACGGGCTATTTAATTGAACTTTTAGCAAAGTTGAGTGAATACACCGGCTGGAATTATGATTTTGTAAAATGTCGTTCTATCGAAAAATGTAAGTATCTTCTTGATGAACAGCTCATAGACATAATGGCAATGCCGCTTTGCACTCACGACAGTAACTCAAAGCTTATATACTCTTCAACACAAATTGCAACTGATGCACAGGCTATTTATACAAAGTCAGATAAATACCCGATTGCATTTGAAGATTTTACGAATTTCAGCAGTTATCAATTCGGTTTAATAAAAAACGAAGAAGCAAATAATCATTTTTTTGAATACACAAAAAACAATAAGTTTTCTCCCAAAATTTATTATTACGATTCTAAAAAAAATCTTACAGAGGCACTGAATAAATCTTTAATTGACTGCGCTGTTATGAGCCCGTTTTATGCAGATAAAAACATGAAACTTATAGGATTTTTTGATATCTGTCCGATTTTTCTTGCAGCAAATAAAAATAATTTTGAACTTTCACAAAAACTGAATCAGGCTTTGCTATATCTTAATAACGACAATCCTGATTTTATTAAAAACCTTTCCATTAAATACACCGGCTCATTCTACACTTCTCCATTTACTCAGGAAGAACAGAAGTTTGCAAGAAGCCTTCCAATTTTAAAAGTAGGCTACACAGGAAGCTATCCTCCTGTTTCTTATACAAACCCCATTTCAGGCAATTATGAAGGAATTATAAAAACTCTTTTAGACTTTATTGCAAAAGATTCAAACCTTAAGTTTACATATATTGAAATTCCGAAAAAAACAATAAAAGAAACAGAAAAATTTATTGAAGAAAACAACATTATTCTTTTTCCTCAAATCAACAATAACTATTTTGCCTTTGAACAGCACAATCTTTATTCCACAATTCCGTTTATGTCTGCTAAAAAAGTTTTTGTGGGAACAAAGTACAATCCGTTCTTACCAAATGCAAAATACAGAATCGCAACAATTGAATCTTCAGCCGATACAGATGAATTTTTAAAAAACAAATATCCAAACTGCACTATAAAAGATTTTAGGACAGTAGAAGAATCTCTGGATGCACTGCTCTCAGGAAAAGCAGATTTTGCATTCCAAAATCAACTGATTGCAGAAAATTACATAAGCCGACATAAGTATAAACATTTATTTATAGTCTCCCATGAAACAATCGAAGAAAATGTTAAGCTTACCTTCCTACAGAACAATAAAGTTTTTAAATCGGATGCGGAATACAAACTTTTACTATCTATATTAAACAAAGCGATACGGCATATAAACAAAAGCGAATTATCTAATATCATCATAAAGAACTACATTGCAAACCAGAATCGGACAACAATTCGGAATATTATTATACAGAACTGGAAACAAATAACAGTTATTTTTGTCCTTGTTGTTTTTGGAATTACGATGATTATAATTAACACCGTACAAAAATTAAAAAACTTTGCTGCCATCCAAAAAAGCAAAACTCATATTCAGGCAATTACGGACAACATAAACGGCGGTGTTATAACACTAAAGCAAATAGACAATGTAATCAAAATAATTTACCTGAACAAAGGCTTTTTAACCATGATTCAATATCCGGAATCTGAACTAAAATCCTTTTTGAATCTTGATTTCTGCTATTTTGTACATCCCGACGACATTGATGTTTTTACAGAAATTTTTACAATTTTTAATTCATCAAAAGAACATATTTCTATAAAATGCAGGTTAAAATGCAGGGATGATTCGTACATTAACACAATTATAAACGGAACATTTATAAATGATCCAAAAGGAAACTCTGAAATTTATTGTGTATTAATGGATATTTCTTATCAGGAACGCTTACTTTTACAGCTGCAGCAAAAACAGACACGCTATAAACTCTTCCTGGAAAAATCACATGATATGTACTTTGATATTAATATAGTTACAGGCGAAGTATACAAATCTGCTTTAATAAATCAGGTTTTTGGTTATCTTATGCCAGGTGAATACAAAGGAATTGATTTTTTTGCACAATGGAAAATATACAGCGAAGACTATCATATTTTTACAGATGCAGTTTCTAGTGTTTTTGATAATATAAAGAACGAAGAAATAAAACTAAGGCTGATTTGTGACAATAATCCAATCTGGTGCAAACTTTCGCTTATGCCAGTTTGCGAAAAACAAAAGCTTATTCAGATTATAGGCCGAATAGAAGACATAGATACCGAAGAAAAAGAACGCAAAGCAATTATCCATAAAACTCAAATTGACTCTTTAACAGGCCTCTACAGAAAAGAAACCTTTATTGAACTTGCACAAAAGTATCTTGACCAGCCGCACCAGAAAAAATCAGCCCTGATTTTCCTTGATCTGGATAATTTTAAAGCCGTAAATGACAATCTTGGCCACCTGGCAGGTGATAACGCACTTATAGACATTGCAGGAAAGCTTCAATTAATATTTTCAAACTTTGATATAATTTCACGTTTTGGCGGCGATGAATTCTGTATTCTTTTAAAAGAAATTCCAATTTCTACATTAAAAGAAAAACTTCTATGGACTATAGAAAAACTTTCAGGCACTTATGGTGATAATTATATAAAAATCAAGGTTTCTGCAAGCATTGGGGTTGCTCTGTCTCCAGATTACGGAACAAATGTTACGATGCTTATGCAATGCGCAGACAAGGCTCTTTATCATTCAAAAAAATCAGGTAAAAACACATTTACAATTTATTCTAGCGACATAGAAGAGTAAGGCATAAAAAAAGCGGACAAACAATAATTGCTGTCCGCTTTTAATAGATTATCAGGTCGCGCCCGCTAATTACAAGACACAAGTCTATAATAACAAGGCGCGAGCCTACAATACAGTTACGTCAGGTCGCCGAAGCAGCCTTAGCCTTCTTTTCTGCTCTTCTTTCTGCAATTATCGGATATGCGATTGCAGCAATAGAAATTATGAACAGAATTACTGTCATTGGACGGATAAAGAATCCAGAAGGACCTGTAACCATCAATGTCTGAACATAATTTGTTTCAATAAGCTTACCAAGAACAAGACCAAGTACAACCGGAGAAGACGGATAATCATATTTCTTGAACATCCAGCCGATAAGACCAAAGGCAAGACATGTTCCTACGTCAAACATAGATTTCTTAATAGAATAACTGCCAAGAATAGCAAAAGCAAAGATTAACGGGAACAGGATTGTCTTTTTAATGTATCCGACTCTTACCCAAAGGCGAGCGCCATATGTTCCAATAGCTGCCATCAAAATGTTAGCAATAAACATTGAAGCAAACAAACCGTAAACAAGTTTTGGTTCGTTTGTAAACAACTGAGGACCAGGATTAAGGTTATGAATCATCAAAGCAGAAAGCAATACAGCTGCTGTTGAAGAACCAGGAATACCCAAAGTTAAAAGCGGAACCATAGCTCCACCAACAGAACCAGAGTTTGAAGCTTCTGCAGCAGCAACACCTTCCGGAGCACCCTTTCCAAAAGTCTCAGGATGTTTACTCATACGTTTTTCAACATCATAAGCAAGGAATGAAGCAATTGTACCGCCGGCACCAGGGAAGATACCAATCAAACATCCTGCAAGACCTGCTCTTACAATACTCCACTTAAGTTTCCAGTAGTAAATCAGTTTTGGAAGTGTATAGTTTACGCCTTCTGCTTCTTTAGCCTGTTTGTTAGGATCATAGTTTTCAAGATTTGCTAAAACTTCACCCAAAGCAAAAAGACCAATCAAAACAGGAACCATTTCAAAGCCGTCAAACAACTTTGTAACGCCAAATGTAAAGCGCTTAATACCGAATGTAGGATCAAGCCCCATTGTATTAAGAATAAGACCGAACAGACATGTAGCCAAAGCTTTCTGCCAGTTCTTTCCACCAAGAGTAGCAACTGTTGTAAGCCCCATTATACAAAGTGCAAAATATTCTGAAGGCCAGAATTTAATTGCTACTTTAGAAAGCGGAACAGAGAAGAAAATCAAGATAATGGCACCAATGATACCGCCCCAAACAGAAGCCCACAAAGAAATACCCATTGCTTCGCCGGCACGGCCTTTCTTCAAAAGAGGATAGCCGTCAAATGCCGTTACAGTTGCAGATGGAGTTCCAGGTGTATTAATTGCAACAGCGGTAATTGAACCACCGTAATTTGCTCCGATATAAATACCCATAAGCATTACCATAGCCATTACAGGACTCATGGCATATGTCATAGGAAGCAAAAGTGCTACAGCCATTGAAGGTGAAATTCCAGGAATTGCACCACCAAGAATACCAACACATACACCGACAAATATAAAGATTATAGGTCGTATACCAGCAATAACTTCGAATCCAAGACCAAGATTTGTAAATATTTCACTCATATACTACCTTCCTTATTTTGCAATCCATGAGAATAAAAGACCGAAAGGCAACTTTATGAACAGCAGCTTGTAGAAAACAACGTATGTAAAAATACACCATACGACAGGAGTAATAATAAGCTGAAGTTTATTTCGTTCTCCCATTGCATACATTACAAGAACAATGAATGCAGCAGAACTTAAATAGTAGCCGATATAATTGAACAGAATTACGCTGAAAATTGAACCTACACCAACAAGAAGAGCAAAAACCCATTTATTGAATTTTTCATCAGGTTCAGCGCCCTGTTTAAGAACAGCTACAAAAGCACCTATTGAAGCCAGAAGCATAAGCAATGCCCAAAGGCGCGGAACAGTTCTTGGAGTAGCACCTGCATCTTTTGCCAGCTTACTGATTCTCAAAGAGAATGTAAGGATATAGAACAAAAGAGTTACAAAGTCCATGCCGCAAAGAACAAGCAGCTGTCCTTTTACAGGTTTTGTACGTTTATTTGAATCAAATAAATAATAAAGACCAACCATAACTGCAGCAAAAGCCAGTAAAATCCAGCCATACTTCAGTTTGGAAAGCCATGTAGAAAATGCAGTCATTTAAATCTTTTCCTTTTTTCACAAAAAATCCCGAGGGGGATTTCCCCTCGGGCTAAATAAAAGCACTAAGCTTAGCGTTTGTAATCAGAAGAAATCTGATCTACACTCTTCAATACATCAATTGTACTTGTAACTTCGTCATTTACAATCTTTGTAAATGCTTCTGTCTTGTCTGTAAGTACAACAAGTTTGTTAGAAGTCATGTAGTCAATCCATTCCTTATCGGCAGATACTTTGTCACAAACATCCTGGAACCATTTAATCATGCCTTTTGGAGTTCCTTTCTTAACTGCATAGCCACGCCACATTGAAATTTCATCCAATTTAGCACTGTAGCCAAGATCAGAATATGAAGGAACATTTTCAAGTCCTGGAACCTTAGATTTTGTACCGATTACAAGAGCCTGTACTGCATATTTCTTTGTGTCACCCGGGTTACCTACAGAAGCAACTGTCTGACCGCCAAGAAGTGCTGCAAAGTTTTTCTTTGCAGATTCATAAGAAACAGCCTTGAAATCAACTCCTACTTCAGAGAATACCTGAACGGCATCAATGTATTTTGCACCGTAGTTTGGTTCAGAAAGAGTAATTGTATTACCTTTTTTACCCCATTCTACAAGTTCTTTGAAAGAAGTGAATTTTGGATTACCGCCAGCAGGGTTAATCGGAACAAGAACACAATATGGGTCTGACATCAAACCATAGATGTATTCAAATCCGTCAACATATTCTTTACAATCCAATTCAGACTGAATAACAGCATCAAGATATGTTGGAGCAAGAGCAAATACAGTGTATCCGTCTGCATTCTGGTTCAATACCCATTCACCTGCTGTAAGACCACCCGCACCAGCGTTGTTATCTACAACAAATGTAGCATCTGTATACTTACCTGCAATTTCTACCCATTTTCTTGAGTAAAGATCCATTGCACCACCAACGGCAACGTGATTCATAATTGTAATAGGCTGAGAAGGCTTCCATTCCTTTTCAGAGGAATCTGAAGCACCATTAGCAAATACCATAGAACCACAAATAAGTGCTAAAAGAGCACCAGTCAACATTTTTTTCATTTTTTTCCTCCTTGTCAGGTTTAATGAAAATTATTTCTGGAAAAGATCAAATGCAAGACCATGGCGAAGACCTCTATCAGAGATAGTAAGCTTATCAACACCAAGTCTTGTTGTAATTACCTTAAGAATACATGCACCGGCAAGAATAACGTCTGCTCTCTTTGGCTGAAGACCAGGAAGTTCCTTGCGCTGTTCAATTGTGCGTTTTGAATATTCGGCAATCTGTTCATCAATGTCTTTAACAGTAAGATCTGAACCCTGAATAACAGCAGGATCATATTTTACCATCTTGTGCTTTACAGCACCCATTGATGTTACAGTTCCACCCATACCAACAAGCTGCATAGGTTTTCCGTTTACACCAGCTTCTTCAAATTCCTTGTTAATCTGTGCAATAGCAGCATCAACCTGTTCTTTTGTAACAGGATCAGAAGTAAGATAATTTTCTGTAATTCTTACTGCACCAAGGTTTACAGAGAAGCGTTTTTCAAGATTTGTGCCTTTGCCGAAAATAAATTCAGTAGAACCACCGCCTGTATCAAAAATAACAAGGTCGCCACCCTGAAGTGTAAGTCCTGAAAGAACAGCAAGGTAAGAAAGACGTGCTTCTTCTTCACCAGGAATAATCTTTACTTCAACACCGCAAGCCTTCTTAACAGCAGCAATAAAGTCAGCAGAGTTAGAAGCTTTTCTTAATGCCATTGTTCCAACTGAAACAATTTCATCTGCTCCAAGTTCTTTTGCGCGTGCTGCAAACTTTGCAACACCGTCTACGTTTCTCTGCATTGCTTCCGGGCTGATTGCACCAGTTTTATCAAGACCTTCACCAAGACGTGCAATATCATTTGCATCTTCTATAGTAGTAATAGTCTTGTCAGCAGCAAGTTCACCAACAAAAAATTTAATGGAATTTGAACCGATATCAATGATTGCTTTTCTAGCCATCTTTAATCTCCTATCAGACTATAGCGGCGCTGCAGGCATGCAACGCCAAGTCCTTTATTTTTCCATTCCTACAGCCTGCTTCATAGCATGGATGTAGTTGATGTTTGGTAAACCTTCGAGACCAAGTTCTTTTACAGTCTTCATAACATTAGCCGGATCTTCGTGTTCAACACAAATTGTGCGGTTTGCAACTCCGTTAAATGTTGTTTCTGCAATTTCAACAGTAGCACCATTGATTTTGTAGATAGAGCGTTCCTTATATACGTCAACGATTTCCAGGTCCTTGCATGGTTTTACAAGTTCATCAAGATACTGGTCGTATGTGTATTCATCTCTCTTGAATTCAGGAGCATCAACTTTGAAGAAATTTTTGAAGAGATTTTCGATTGTCTCTTTCTTCATAGGGAAAGTTTCTTTCATTGTCGGATACCACTGTTCAAGTTTGTTTTCATCAACCTGTTTAAGTGATTTGATGTCCATAAGATCATCGCGGATTTTGCAGTTTTCACCGCTTGTCTTAGCAGTCAGAATGTACTTTTCTGAACTTTTCTTGAAATTGTCCATTTCATAGCTTTTAATTTTTGGTTCTGCAGCACCAAAATCCTTTCCAAATGTTCTCCATTCCCATCTTGGAATAATTACACCCATTTTTTTACCTCCAAAAATAAATGTAGCTTTACTTTATATTTAAGGAAAAAACTTTTTCCCTATATCACATTTTATAGAATAACCTAGAATTCAATATTTAGCAAATTCTACAAGTTTTGTTATTCCAAAATCTATTTATTAACCAAATCCTTAAGGGCTTTTCCAGCTTTGAATTTAGGGGTCTTCGCAGCTTTGATTTTAATTGTTTCTCCTGTCTTAGGATTGCGGCCATTACGTGCAGGACGAGTTCCAACATCAAATGTTCCAAATCCAATGAGCTGTACAGCTTCACCTTTTGAAAGTGATTCAGAAACAGTCTTTATAAAAGCCTTTACAGCGCTTTCAGAATCTTTTTTTGTTAAACCTGTTTCTTTTGCAATTTTACTTACTAATTCTACTTTGTTCATTTCTTTTCTCCATTTTTAAAATAAATAGTGTCATTATTATTACATAAAATTCTTTATTAGGCGAGAGACTAAATGATTTTTAATGTATTTTTTTAGGCTGATTTTTTAAGGACAGTATAAAAAAACAAAAAACGTAAAAAAGTGTATCCCAGAGACAAACATATCAGAGGAAAATATAAATTAATTGAGGAAAAAAAACGCTCCCTACGGGAGTTGAACCCATCTTTAAAGATTGAGAATCTTTCGTCCTAGCCGATAGACGAAGGGAGCAGACTTGAATCAAGCCTCTATAAAAAAGTTTTATAGATTGCCATATACTAAAAAACTGACCCTTAAGGTCAGTTTCTTAATCAAGTTCCCCAAGGAGGATTCGAACCCCCACAATCAGAACCAGAATCTGAGGTGCTACCATTACACAATCGGGGAATGCAATGTAGAAGTAATATATATAATAGCTTATTTTGTGTCAAGTAGGCTTGAAAAACAAATATATTTTTTATAGGATTTAAGAATGAAGGGAACAGTTTTAGGCGGCACTAACAATACATTTTCTGTTGAATGTGAAGACAAAGTTACGCGCCTCTGTGCCATAAAAGGCAAACAGCTGAAATCAGACACACGGTATTATAATCCTCTTGCACCGGGCGATATTGTAAAAGTAGAGCCTGATGAAATTGACGAAGAAAAAGGGCTTGTAACGGAACTTCTTCCAAGAAAAAATGCTTTTTTACGCTGGAATGTAAAAGGAAGAACTCCACAGGTTTTGGCTTCTAACCTTGACTATCTTCTTCTGGTAACAACGCCTGATGAACCGCCTTTCCGTCCGCGTTTTATAGACAGGGAACTTGCCCAGGCGGAATGCCAGAATCTTGTACCGGTAATTATCTGCAACAAATATGATTTGCCGGCAGCTTCTGATATAGATTTTCAAAACAGGCTTACAGACTGGGAAAATCTTGGCTACACAGTGCTTCGAATCTCTGCGAAAACAGGTGAAGGGCTTTCTGACCTTGCAAACCTTATAAAAGACAAAACCTGCGCATTAGTCGGTCAGTCAGGAATTGGAAAATCAAGCCTTGTAAATGTTCTTGATAATTCCTGTGTTTTAAAAACCGGAAGTCTTTCGCAAAAATACGGAAGAGGTCAGCACACTACTACAAAAGGAACTTTACTGCGCCTTCATTTAACCGAATCTCTTGTAGGCGGACTGAAAAATGCAGTTACTTCTATTATAGATACACCTGGAATAAGACGTTTTGTTTTAAACGACATTTCAGGAGACGATCTTGCAATGTATTTCAGGGAATTCAAACCGCTTATAGGTAAATGCTCTTTTGGAATGTCCTGTAAGCACCAGACTGAACCCGGCTGTAAAATTCTGGAAGCCGTACACGCAGGTGTTATAAGCGAAGAGCGCTACGAAAGCTGGCTTAGAATCCGGGAAGAAATAATCAGCGGAAACTGGAAAGACTGATTTTTAAGACAGGAAGCGCTTTTTTTACTGTCAAAATAGAATCAAAACAGTATCGATAAAAAAGCAACAAGAGAATCCTTAAATACTGGAATTATCAACGCAAAAACTACTGAAAATCCGGGAACTTGAATCACAATGAATAAAAGAACTCTTACAGAATTAGATTACTACCGCATACGCGACCTTATAGCTTCTTACTGTGTAAGCGAAGAAGGGAAGAATTTACTTTGCCGCACAGAACCTTATACCGACATAGAAAAAATTTCAGAATTAAAAAACACAGGCAATGAATGGCTTTCCTATATTTCTTCTCCACGGCAACCAGCACTTTCTTCCTGGCCTGAAGTAAAAACGATTTTTCCTATGTTAAAAACAGAAGGTGCTACCCTTTTGCAGGAACAGATTTTTGCACTTCTGCTTTTTATATTTTCTATCGAAAGAGTAAAGTCTTCTATAGAAAATGCCAAAGATGACTTAAAGCTTGAAAAACTTTCTGAGCTTGTAAACAGCCTTCCGGACATGAACCAGCCAAAAAACGAAATTCTTAACATAATGGATTCTTCAGGGCAGATAAAGGATTTACCGCAGCTTCGCGCAATACGCGCAAAAATTACCGCATGCAAGCGCGAAATTACCGCTTTAATGAAAAAATATACTACAAATCCAGATTTATCTGATGTTCTGGAATCAACCGTTCCTGCATTCAGGGCAGAACGTCAGGTTCTGGCTGTAAAATCAAGCAAAAGAATCGCTATAAAAGGAATAATCCACGAAATGTCTGCCAGCGGTCAGACGGTTTATATAGAACCGGATGATGTTGTCCGCAAAAATAATGAACTTATTCAGGAAGAATTCAATTTACAGCAGGAAATACGGCAGATTTTTCACAAACTTACTTCAAACCTTCAGCCATACTCAGGACTATTTTTACAGGCACTGCCTGTTATGCTTAAACTGGACATAACAAGAGCCGGAGCAAAATGGGGAAAAGAAAAATCATGTACTTATGCTTTTGACTGCAAAAACGAAGAAGCTCCCCTTCTTTTACAGGCACGTCATCCTTTGCTTGGCGAAAAAGCCGTTCCTATAGATGTCCGTTTTATTCAGGGAAAGAAAATTCTTATCATTACAGGACCGAACACAGGCGGTAAAACCGTAACATTAAAAACAATCGCCTTATTTTCGATGCTAAACCAGACAGGTTTTCCTATTCCTGCAGCCGAAGGCACAAGGCTTCCTGTATTTTCAAACGTATTTGCAGACATTGGTGATTCACAATCCCTTGACCAGTCGCTTTCAACTTTCAGCGGACACATGAAAAACATTGCAGCAGCAATCAACGGTTCAACAGAAAATTCCCTTGTTTTACTGGATGAACTTGCAAGCGGAACTGATCCATTGGAAGGCGGAGCTATTGCAATGGCCGTTCTTGATAAATTAATAGAAAAAAATGCTTATGTACTTGCAACAACTCACCATGGAATTCTAAAAAACTACGCCTATACTCACAAAGAATGCGTAAATGCAAGTGTAGAATTTGACGACACAACACTTTCTCCAACCTATCACCTTATTATGGGGGTTCCGGGCGACAGCCGTGCTTTGGATATTGCAAAACGTTCAGGCATTCCCGGCAAAATCTGCAAGACAGCAAAAAACTACATTGCAAATGAACAGGCTGACGTTTCTTCGCTGATAAAAGGCCTTACGGCAAAACATGCAGAACTTGCAAAACTTCAGAAAGAAATAAAGGAAAAAGAAAACGAGCTTAAGCAGCAGCAGAGAAAAACAGATTTACATGAACTTCGTCTGCGCCAGCACGAAATGGAATTAAAAAAATCAGGACAAAGGGAAGCAAATAAATTTCTTTCTGAAAGCCGCAAAAAACTTGAAAACCTTGTTCGTACTCTAAAAGAAGGCGAAATTACACGTGAAAAAACTCTGGCAGTAAAAGCATTTATAAAAGACATAGAAAACTCAACCGAAATCCGCCAGAATTCTATAGAAATAGAAGAAGAACAGCTTACAAAGGATTTAGCTGAAAAAGAAGAAATTCTTGTAAAGCAGATTGAAGAAGGAAAAACTAAAAAGAAAACTGCAAAGCGTCGCATGAAAAATTCAGAGGCATTAAAGCATGCTCAAAGCCTTGCAGATCCAGATTCAAAATCTGAAAAAAGCGTAAAACTGGAATTCACAGAAGGGGCTTCTGTAATTGCAAAAAATTCAAAAACTCCTGGAATTCTTTTACATGCTGAAAAAAAAGGTATGTGGAGCGTTCAGTTTGGCAGCGTAAAAATGAACATGAATCAAAAAGATTTAATTCTTGTTCCGCCGGCAGAAAAACCCTTCGATACAAAGCCTTTAATTACGCTGGATTTAGCAGATAATTCAAAAAGCAATTTTGACGATACAAATTTTCCGGGCAATAAGCCATTATTTGAACTTCGCCTGCTCGGTCTGCATGTTGAAGAAGCAATAAAAATTCTTGAACGCCAGCTTGATTTGTGTACGCTAAACGATTTTAAGAAATTCAGCATAATTCACGGAAAAGGAAGCGGGGCACTGCAGCAGGCTGTGCAGGATTATCTTTCACATTATCCGGGAGTTGCAGATTTTTGCTTTGCACCGCCGGAAGACGGAGGTTCTGGCAAAACATATGTTGAGCTTGCGTGAGGCGTTTGCGTAATCTAACTCTTGACAGTTCCTGTAGTTTTATGCATATTATTTAAATAAATATACAATTTTATCAGGTTGGAAAAAATTGAAAGAACGTCTGACACGCTTAAAAAGCATCCGAAAATTCATTAAAAACTATCGCATAGAAAGTCAGGAAGCACTGCTTGGCTATCTTCAGAAAGAAGGTTACGAAGTTACTCAGGCAACACTTTCTCGTGATTTAAAGCTTTTAAAAGTAGGCAAAGTTTCAGACGGACATTCAGGTTATGTTTACGCCCTGCCAGGTGAAGACGAACGGCAGGATTCAGAACAGATTTTCGTTCAGGATTTTCTCCGAGGTTATATAAGCATAGAATACAATGCACCTCTTGTTGTAATAAAAACTTTCCCGGGACATGCTGATTCTGTTTCAAATGCACTGGACAGCCTTAATATGGATGAACTTCTCGGTACAATTGCCGGAGAAAACTGTATTTTCGGCTGTTTGCGAGAAGGCGTTACTGGCGAACAGTTCCTTGCTGCCCTTAAACTAAAAATCCCTGAAATCGAAGAATAAATTCAATTATCAAAAAATATATTCCCCTTTCGATTTAACTCAGCTCCCTGTCTTGTCCGATTTTCTATTTTGAGTCTTCCGTAAGATTAAAGAGCCTACGGCAATTTTCATCTACAAGTCCGCATAAATATTCAACGGAAACATTTCGTATCTGCGCAATAAAACGGTAAGTATGTTCTATATTATTCGGAGTATTCATCGTACCGCGTAAAGGAACCGGCGACAGATACGGCGCATCTGTTTCCAAAAGCAGTCGGCTTTCAGGAATGCTGCAAATCAAATCTTTAATTTCTTCCATTTTTGATTTTTTCGTATAAGTCATTCCGCCGCCTAATGCAATGTACCAGCCGCGCTCCAAAAACTGTTGTGCGGCATTTTTATCGTAAGAATAACAGTGAATAATTCCGTTATGATAGCCTGCTTTGTCTATACATTCCAAAGTAGCTTCAAATGCATCCCGGCTGTGAACAATTACAGGCAGATTCAGTTTTTTTGCAAGCTCAATCTGCATCATAAACATTTCTTTTTCACCTTCAAGCATCATCTGGTCAAAATCTTCAGCTGTCCGTCCGTCTACTCCGGAAGGATTCCAGTGATGATCAAGCCCGCACTCGCCTATTGCAGCAATTTTTCTGTCAAGAGAATTTTCAGATGCCATGGCAGCCTTTATATTTTGTTCCAGCATTTTTATCGCGGCTGTTCGGTTTTGTATTTCTTCAGGCGAAGGCCAGATTCCTGCTGAAAAATAAATAAGCTTTTTTGCTTTTTCCTTTAATTCCTCATTCTGAATCAAATCAATTGATTTTTTAACACATTCCTGACGTCCTGCAAGATCATTGGATTTTGTTCCGATATCCATGGCAAAGAAAACATTGTTTTCCGCCATTTTGCAAAGTTCGGCAGAACCATCGAAACCGCAGCGTTCTACCATCTGATGAAAATGAAAATGCGTATCTGAAAACATGGTGGAAGTCTAGCACAAAATCAGTTTATCGCATATATGCGCATCCATCTGCGACGCAGCATACGGCATAAGGCTCTTCACAAAAACACTTGAGTATGTTAAACTTTTAAGACTTTCAAAAAAGTTTCTAATGAAAAATTAAAGGATACTCTTATGAAAAAACATTTTTATACTATCGGCTCAATAATCATTCTTTTATTTTCAGCCGTTATTTTTATTGTTCTTCCTGCAATGGTTGGCGGTGCAAAAGCACAGAAGCTTCCTCCATTCGGTTCTTATGACGGAAAACAGATTACTTATGAACCTGGAACAATTTTTTCCAACACAGTTACAAATTATGCAGAAGCTTTGAAATGGCAGGGACAGGATATTACAGAAAATACTTATTTCTACATTTTTAACTATGCATTCAATTCAACTGTAGTAAGAATGGCTTATGACAGTGCCGTAGAAAAAAGCGGCTGGGTAGTTCCTGAAAGTGCAGTAAACAGAAATCTTATCAAGCATTTCTATGATGAAAACGGCAACTATTCTTCTAAACTGTACAAGCAGACAAGCGATGAAACAAAAAGAGAGCTGATTAAACAGACAAAGGAAACATTAAAAACAACACGCTTCCTTGAAGACACATTCGGCGAAGGAGACCAGTTTGCAGGAAAACCTCTTTACGGTTTAAAGGCTTCTTCAAAAGAAATTCCTTTTATCTGCGACATGGCTGCAAAAACTCGTTCTTTCGATGCTGCTGCATTCTCTACAGACAACTATCCGCAGGATAAAATTCTTGCCTATGCAAATGAACACAAAGACTATTTTGTAAAATATGACCTTTCAGTAATTACAGTAAGCGATGAATCAACAGCAAAAACTGTTCTGGATCGCCTTAACAAGAATGAAATCGTATTTGCGGATGCTGTAACTGAATATTCAACAAAGAATTACACAAACGATTCTGGTAAAATCAACAACAACCTGAACTATCAGGTTAAAAACATTATAAGTGATGCAGATTCATTCAATGCTGTTTGCGCACTTAAATCAGGAGAAACAAGCGGAATCGTAAAAACAGGCAGCGGATATTCAATCTTTAAGGCTGATTCAAACGCTGTTCAGCCTGACTTTTCTGATGCATCAACAGTTAACAATGTAAAATCATATCTTAATACATATGAAAAAGGCTTAATCGAAGATTACTTCATTTCTGTTGCAAAAGATTTTTCTGCACAGGCTTTACAGTCAGGTTTTGCTAAGGCATGCGCTAAAGCCGGAATTGAAAAACTGGAAGTTCCTGCAATGTCTCTTAACTATGGCAACCTTTCAATCCTTGGAACAAGTTCAGTGGATTCAAGTTCGCCGCTAGCTTCAATAAACTCTGACGAAAACGTATTAAAAGCAGCATTTGCCCTTAAACAGAATGAAATTTCAGAACCTTTAGTTCTTGGCCGCAACGTAATTGTTCTTCAGATGAAAGAAGAACTTTCAAACGGTTCAGACATTGAAACAGCAAAACAGACATTCCCGGCAGAACTTAACAATTATGATCAGGAATCTGCTGAAACTGCATTATTCAACAGCCCGAAAGTAGTTAACAACGTAATGGAAGTTTACTTTAACAACTTCATGGCTAAAAACTAATTGAATTAAACGGAAGTCGCCTTGGCGGAAATTGATTCAAATGAAAAGCCCTGTAAGGTAAACACCGAGCGGGGCTTTTCTGTTATTTATAAAAACAGACCGCTTTATTCAAAATACAATCCTGAAAAATCAATTTGTCAGGCAATCGATTCCTTAACATTTACCCCCGGAACACTTATACTTATTTTTTCGCCGGTTCTCTGGCATGGACTCAAGCTGCTTTTTCAAAAAGTGCCTGAAAACTGCTTTATTTTTGCCTGCGAACAGGACAAAGAGCTTTACACACTTGCAAATCAGGAACTGAAACAAATTACATCATCAGAACCTGAAATTTTGCAGAAAAAACAGATTACCCTGCTTACAGCCGAACAAAGCAAAAACCTTCCGCTGGTTTTAATGGGAGCAGCAAAAGATTTTTCGGTAAAAATACCGCCTGCAGCAGAAATAAAAAAAGTTATACGCCTGGATTTTTCAGCAGGCGTTCAGTTTGCGCCTGATTTTTACAACACAATTTTAAGCGAATGCCAGCAGGTAATAAGCCAGTTCTGGAAAAACCGTCTTACCCTTTTAAGATTCGGCAGGCTTTATTCTGTAAACCTTTTCCAAAACCTTGCTCGCTCAGCCGGCAATAATACAATCTTTTTCGCATCCTTAAAGCACAGTATTACAAAGCCGATTTTAATCTGTGCTACAGGCGAAAGTCTTGAAAAGACTGTGCCGCTTCTTAAAAACAACGAATTCCGCCAGAAACTATACATTTTAGCCGTTGACGCAAGCATGCCTATTTTAAAATCATGCAGAATAATGCCTGACGCAATTATCGGAGTTGAAAGCCAGCTTGCAATAGAAAAATCATATATCGGAATAAAAAACTTTTTTGAAAAAGGCGGAAAAAAAGAAAAAGAAGAGGCTGAATACAGTCCGCCCGTTTTTTTTGCAGACATAACTTCGCGTCCGCATGTTGCTGACCTTGTAAAATCTGCCGGCGGAAAACTATGCTATTTTTCTTCATTGTATGACAACAATGATTTTCTTGATTTCCTGCAAACACAAGGTCTTTTACCAGAAGTTATTCCACCTCTTGGTTCTGTAGGACTTGCGGCCGTTACGATTGCACAAAAACTGCGCAAATCCGATGCCGTACCTATTTTTGTTTCCGGGCTTGACTTTGCATATTCAGCAGGTAAAACCCACGCCCGCGGAGCTTTTTCTCATATTAACATGCTTTTCAACAGATTCCGTCTTTCATCAAACGGAAATTACGAAGCTGCTTTCGGCACAACTTCCACGACTGTTCCTGCAAACATTCAGGGACGCAGCATAATAAAATTAAATAAAACAACAGCAAAACTTTCTGACTACGCACAAAGTTTTAAGCTTTGGTTTGCCTCAACAAAAAATCTTTTTAAGCTTGAAGATGAAGGATTTTGCCTTGGAATTCCTGAAATAAAAACAGATGTTTTCTGTAATATAATAGAAAACACCGGCAATTCCGGGAAAAACAATTCTCCCGGCAAAATGAACAGCCCAATTCCTGAAGAATCAGAAAATAAAAGTTATGAAGTAAGCAAAATCAGTGATTTTATTTTAAATGAAAAAAAATCACTTGAAGAACTGAAAGAAACCCTTGTTACCGGCGGAAACCTTTCAAAACCTGACTTTGATAAAAAAGTCCTTGAACTTCTTAAAAACAGAAACTATCTTTTCCTGCATTTTCCGGACGGCACAAAGGCTTCAACTGACTTAAGTTTTTTAAAACGCGTACGAAGTGAAATTGATTTTTTTATAAAAAATCTTTCAATTGCATTAAAGCGGATTGAAGAATAATTATTCTTCTTTTTCGCGCAGAACCGCAAGGAATGCCGACTGCGGAAGCTCTACGTTACCAACCATCTTCATGCGCTTTTTACCTTCTTTCTGCTTTTCAAGAAGCTTACGCTTACGAGTAATGTCGCCGCCGTAACACTTTGCAAGAACATCCTTTCGCACTGGATTTACGGTTTCGCGCGCAATAATCTGGCTGCCGATTGCACCCTGAATTGCAATTTTAAACTGCTGGCGTGCAATTTCATCCTTTAAGCGCGAGCAAACCTTATGGGCATGCTGAGAAGCATTATCGCGGAACGTAAGCTGTGAAAGCGCATCAACAGGCTTGCCGTTAAGCAGAATATCAATTTTTACAAGATTTGTCGGACGATAGCCGATAACCTCATAGTCAAAAGAAGCATAACCGCGGCTGTAGCTTTTAAGGCGGTCATAAAAATCAAACAGAACTTCGGCAAGCGGCATTTCGTAAAGAATTTCTACGCGCTTTTCATCAAGATAAGTCATGTTGGATTGGATTCCGCGCTTTTCGGTACAAAGCGCAATTATCGAGCCGATATATTCAGTCGGCGTAATAATTGAAGCCTTTATATAAGGCTCTTCAGCTCCGCGCACACGGCCTTCATCAGGATATTCTGAAGGATTATCCACAAAAATTTCTTCACCGTTTGAAAGCTGGATTTTATAGCGTACAGAAGGTGCCGTAAAAATTACTGCCTGATCATAATCGCGCTCAAGACGCTCTTCAATAATTTCAAGATGCAAAAGCCCTAAAAAACCACAGCGGAAGCCGTTACCCAATGCAATTGAATTGTCTTTTTCGTAAACCAGGCTTGCATCATTTAACTTTAAGCGTTCCATGCTGTCTTTTAATTCTTCATAATCATTGGAATCCATCGGATAAATTGAAGAATAAACAACCGGCTTTACTTCCTTAAATCCAGGCAAAGGTTCAGCAGCAGGATTATCTGCAAGCGTAATTGTATCACCTACCCTTACATCGCTTACGGTTTTTATTCCTGCAATAATATAGCCAACATCACCTGCTTCAAGAAATTCTTTTTCTTCATATTTGATTTTAAAAATTCCGGTCTGTTCAACCTTGTAGTCAACGCCATTGTGCATCATGCGGATTGTATCGCCAGCTTTTATACGGCCTTCCATAACACGAATATGTACGATTACTCCGCGATAATCGTCATAGTGACAGTCAAAAATCAAGGCCTGAGCAGGATTTTCAGGCGAGCCTGAAGGCGGCGGAAACTTTGTTACTATTGCTTCAAACAAATCATCTATACCTTCGCCAGTTTTTGCAGAAACCAGCTGGGCATCGTCCGGGTTAAGTCCTAAATCATGGTCTATCTGATGTTTTACAGAAGGAATATCTGCCGAAGGCAAATCAATTTTATTTATTACAGGAACAATTTCCAGATCGTGTTCCAGTGCAAGATACATGTTGCTCATTGTCTGGGATTCAACGCCCTGACTTGCATCAATTAAAAGAAGCGCACCTTCGCAGGAAGCGATGGCACGCGAAACTTCGTAAGAAAAATCTACATGCCCCGGAGTATCTACAAAATTAAGTTCATAATCATGTCCGTCTTTTGCATGATATGGAATAGTTACAGCCTGACTTTTTATTGTAATTCCGCGCTCACGTTCAATATCCATATTGTCAAGAATCTGATTTTTCATCTGGCGGTCATCGATAATTTTTGCCTTCTGAATAAGGCGGTCAGCTAAAGTTGACTTACCATGGTCAATATGAGCAACAATACAAAAATTTCTCTTATATTTTAATTCTGTCATTCGCTTTCCTTAAAATCCTTAAATTCTTTTAATACTAAAAATAGTACGGACTGTCCAGTGCTGTTGCAACCGAAACACCAACATCTAAATATCCTTTTTTCTGCTTACGGGCATAAATTTCAACTGAAAGATACTGATTGTTTTCGCCGAATTTTACTTTACCTATATCTACAGGATCGTTTTCTGAAAAACCTGATTCATCTGCTATGCTGCCTTTTATTATGCTTGTAATTGCATATTTTCTGCTGTTAGTTGACGAAACAGGCTTCAGCCCCATGCCAAAAAGCGGTATAAACGAAGTTTCTACCAAATCATGGTCATAAACTGTTTTTCCCGGAGTTTCCGGCCGTGCATCAAGGTAAACAAGAGCTTCGCCTTCATTTTCATCTTCATCCAGATAATTTATCCTTACAAGTGACTGCGGCACATGCTGACGCATAATTGCCTGCAAATCATCCAGAGTTTTTACAGGATTTCCATTAACTCCGATTATAACATAGCCGGGTTTTAGTCCTGAACGGTGAGCCGAACCTGAAGACATTACATACTGAACTAAAACACCTTTAAATTCCCCTCCGATGCGGAGAGTGTGTCCGTAAGACCCAATCCAGACATGTTCTCTTTTTCCGCCGTTAAAAAGCATCGGCAAATCGCTTTTTAAGCATTCAACAGGAATTGCAAAATTCAATCCCTGATACTGAGGCAACCCTGCAAAAACAATAGCCTGAACATTTCCGTTTACGTCGATACACGGACCGCCGGAATTTCCTCCGTTTACAGCCGCATCAATCTGGAACACACTGGCAAGCGAAAAAAGTTTTCTGTTCATTGCAGAAACAATGCCAGAAGTTAAAGTTCGTTCCAAACCGACAGGTGATCCGATTGCATATATTTTATCACCGACAGCCAGCTGGTCACTTGAGCCCAAAGTAAAAACATACGGAGCATCCACTTCGGTTTTTAACAGGGCTAAATCCAGCGCTTCATCGTAGCCTATAACCTTTACAGGGATTCGGGTTTCAGGATCATTTGCAAGCCGTACAAAAGGTCTTGCTACACCTTCAAATTTTGTATCTACAACGTTTTTTATTACATGATGGTTTGTAATAATATAGCCGTCTTTGCTGATAAAAAAGCCTGAACCAATTACGCGGTCAGCATAACCTACGCCACGCTCAATTTTAATTCCCTGATCAATCCAGACCGTAACCGTTCCTTCAATGTATTTTGAAACATTTTCTGGAAGTGCATTTTTTGAACTTTGGGAAGTAAGTGCTTCTCCCTGCAATCCCGGCACAATCTTTTTAAAATTCTCAGCTATCTGTTCATAGGTTGTTCCAAGCTGAGAAATATTTTTATAGCCTGCAACATGCAGCGCCTGATAAAGCCTATACGAGTTAAAGCTATCTTTTTCTTCTACACTTTTTTTATAGGACTCAACAATTTTTTCAAAACATTCATCGATTAAATCTTTATCATCGACCAAAGTGGCCCGCCACAATGACTGAACAGGATTTTCATCTAAAGCGGCTCTTATGCGCTCTATTTCTGCATTTTTTACATCTTCTTCAGAATAATCAGGCACTTCATAAGTTTTGTTTTTGCTGGAAGTTGTAGCACAGCCGGAAAACAATAAAACGGCTGCCGTAATTAAGGCAATATACTTATTTTTCATTCTAACAATTAATCCTACACTATAAATAAAATTCAACTGATACGGGCAAAGTTACACAAAAACACCCGTATAATATCATATTAAAGAATTTTATTCAGCACTTTTGGAAGAATTCGGAGAGTTTGCAGCATCTGAAAGCGGGTTTTCTGTTCTGGAAGTTTCTTCTATTTCTTCATCAAGAATTATCTTTCCATAGTATTTGCCCGCGATTTTTACCGCATGAAGCCTTACATCGCCGCTAACAGCAAGAACACAGATTCCCTGTTCAGAAATTCCAGCAAGAGCTTTTATTACTGCCTTTTCATCATCTATAGAACCGCTTTTTCCAACCCAGTAAAAATCTTTTGTATCACCGCGAATTACACTGTATTCGATTTTATCAGAAATAATTTTTACAGGCTCTTTGTCTACAAAAGAAACTGTCGTTAAAACTTTTCCCGGCATAAGATAAAACATTGAGTCTTCAAGAAGGTTCTCTCCGCTTTTTTGAGGATAACGGATATAGCGGGTATCCCAGTAACCGTCATTGTCAGAATCCCATGAAGTGATTTTTCCGTTATCATTCAAGTATTCTTCAGTAAAATCAGGTTTTGTATCACCATTCTGGTCAATCTGAATCATCTTTACATAAAGACCGCCTGTTTCGCGTTCGTATCCGTAAACATTTTTTGCAAGAAGTTTTGATTCTTCTTCGGTAAGATTCATTATTCCGTCTTTATCAACTGCAAAAGTTTCTGTGGTTTCAAAAATTCCGTCTTCATTCCTGTCTACCGCCCTGAACTGAGGAATTCCGTTTTCAAAGAAAGACTGTGCATATCGCTTGCCGTTGCAAAAATAGTCAGCAGACTGAGGAATTCCATCAAGAAGTGAAAAAGAAATTTTTGCTCCAGGTTTTTCATCAGAATCAATTTCATAAGCTATGGCTTTACTTTCAATCTGATTATAATCAATTCCGCTAATTCCTTCGCCAGAAGCACCAGTTTTTTCAGCAGAAGCGACGGAACCAACAGTATCAGGCTCAGATTTTTTTATAACCGGAAAATAAAAATCGCATCCGGGATTTTGTACAAACTCAGGGACAATTTCTATATTAAACGGAGTCCATGCATATTGTTCATCAGGCAATGAAACTGAAACCAGCCTTTCACTTTTATTTTTATATTGAATTTTCGTTATATAAGGATATGTACCATAGTCAACAAGAAGATTATCTTTAGAAACACTTATACTGAACGGTACGCCAAAATCACATTCTGCAGTCCATTCGTAAATTCCATCGTTATTTTTATCCCACTGCATGCTTTTCGGGCGTCCGCGAAAATAATCTACAAAAAGATTCGGCTCCAAATCTCCGTCCGTGTCAGCAGTAATAACTCCTGCATAGGCTGTAAGATATTCATTCAAAAACTGTTTTGCATCTTCTTCTGTAATTAAGGCCAGAAAAGACTTTAAATATTCAAATGAAACAGAAACATCAGCCCATTTTACAAAATATTCAACAGCCTCTTTCTGCGTCATAAGATTTGCCTTTAAGGAAGCTGAAGCATAAAGCGGATGCGTTAAGCCCTTTGCGTTATAGGCACTTAAAAGTCTTTCTCTGTTTTCTCCTTCGGAAAATAAAGCCGCATACAGTTCAAGTTCTGAATCGCTATCAGAATATTTTGGAATTATAGAAATAAATGCATCTGCAATTCTGCGTACTTCCTGAGTCATAGAAGTATTTTCCTGCATAAGAGAATATTCATTGCGGAAAAAAAGTCTTGCAAATCTGGAATCTGCCGGATAAACCCTGCGTGCAGAATCAACCTTATTGCGGGCTTTTTCAAGCCCTTCTTCTGTGTGCTGAAAATAAAAACATTTTACGCGGATAAATTCAGCATCCGCATAGAATAAAAACGGTTCTTCATCCAAAACAGAAAGAGCTTTTTCGTGCAAGCCCGTATCACAAAGAAGATCTGCATAAAGGATTCTGGCATTATCACGGTTGTAATCAACCCATTCCCCGAAATTTAATGAATGTTCAACCAGAGGAAGAATTTCTGAACGTGGTGCACCGGAATGAAATTTTGTTACGGCTTTCAAATACCACAAATCAGAAATTGTATCATCATAGGCAAGCCCCATTTCTATTCTGGAAGAAACGGCATCCCAAATATTCTGATTTATATAAGATTTTGCAAGCTGAAGACAACGGATAGCAGTCTGACGATTGGCAACTTTTGCAGCATTCTGGGAAGCAGCCCCAAAAGGTAAAAGAAAAGACAATATAAAAGCAAAAAAAAGTATATTTTTTTTCATTCGCTCAAATCTCTCTATTTTCAATTTGTTTTTACAATCCAATCCTTAAATCCGCAGACTGAACCGCAGATGGCAAAAATAAATTCTTCTTTTTCAGACAAATCCTGAAGCAACGGAATAAAATCACGTTTTTCTTCAGGAACAGCCCAGCCGGAAAAAACGTCATTCACATTCTTTAAATTTCCGTCTGCTGCCTTTATTTCATCACCGGGTTGACGGCTTCTTACACAAAACGGCAAAGCTATTTTTTCAAATGAAAGAACTCTTGCTTCCGGCAAGTCTTCCGTTATTCCTCCTGCAATTCCGCCAGCCGTGTCTGAATCCTTATCAGCATGTTTTTTGATTTCCGAACCAAGCGGCATTACGCTGATAAAAAAATCAGCCCTGTATATATTTTCGAACGATTTATCTTTTTCCTGTAAGGTTATTGAAGGATTCTTACTTACAATCAGATTAAATGAAGGAAAACTATAAGAACCTTCTTTTTCTATTATAGCAGAGAATCCTGTATGAGTCGCTGAATTTATTTTTTTTTCGATATAAAATACATCTTTACAAAGACGCCCCTGTAAATCCGCAAAAGTACAGCTCTGTTCCACACCGGAGTCAATACCAGATTCAATAAGTTTGTTACAGCTTTTTATAAAACTGAAAGGGATTCTAAGATTATCTGCAATTTTATTTAAGGCATTGTAAATCAGCCTGTTTCGTACAGCCTGATGAATTTTTAACAGCTCACTTACCTGCATCGAAAAACAGCTTTCAGAAACTTTTTCCCATTTGTAGGCATCGGCAACAGAATTTAAATAATCATTTTCTATGCGGTTCTTTTCTGAAGCCGCAAGCAGTGCTGTTTTCCAGCCGGGAAAAAATGAATTAAAGGCGGGAAGAATTTTATGGCGGATTCTGTTACGCAGATAGGTATTGTCAGCATTTGTATTATCCGTGCGCCAGCTGATATTTTGAAGGCCAAGATAAGTTTCTATTTCATCCCTTGAAACGTTTAAAAGCGGGCGCAAAAACTTTCCGCGCCTTTTTCGTATACCGCCGGAAGCAGCAGATGAAGCCCCCTGCAAAAAGCGCATTACAATTGTTTCAAGATTATCATTCTGATTATGGGCAAGGCAGAAAACATCAAGATTATTTTCTGCAATAAAGTTTTCAAAAACATTGTAGCGTAAATATCTGGCAGCTTCTTCAGTTCCGCCGTTACGCTCTTTTTCAGTTTTTTCTACAAGATTTTTTTCAAAGGCATGAATCGTACAGGAAATTCCGTGTTCCCGGCAAAAATCAGATACAAACTGTGCATCTCCGCCAGATTCTTCTTCACTGCGAATCCTATGGTTAATAGTAATTACAAAAAGTGATGCTCCCGTTTTTTTGGAAAAATGAATGAGCGAAGTGAGCATCGCCATGGAGTCTGCTCCGCCTGAAATACCGGCTCCAATCCGTAATTTTGAATAATCAATTTTCAAATCTGAAAAACTTTCTTCAACTTTTATATCAAAACTTTCAATTAAACCAAGGTTTTGCAAACTCATCTTGCCTCTTACTTTTTTAAAAAAAAGCTGACTGACAGAACTGCCAATCAGCTTTGCATCCGTAAAATAACTAATCTTAGCGAGCCGGAGAAACGCTTACAATGCTTGTTTCAGCAGGAGTAAGGATTTCAACGCCTTTACCAAAATCTACGTCTTTTACGCAAAGTCTTTCGCCAATGTTGATTTTTGAAACATCAACAACAAGGTTCTGTGGAATATCTTTTGCCAGAGCACGAATCTTAAGTTCTGGAGTATGTTTGAGCATGAAACCACCCTTAAGAACACCGGCAGGAGTTCCAGAGTACTGAATCTTCATAGTAAGTGTAAGTTTTTCTGTCTTTGAAGGTTCAAAGAAATCTGCATGAAGAACTTTATCTGTGCGGATGTTATATTCAACATCTTTGATAAATGCGTCAGCATCTTTTCCGTCAACTTTCAATGTTACAAGAGTTGTCTTTGTAATTGAACGCCATACTTTGTTGAACTCTGTTTCGTCAACATCAATCATTGTTGCTTCGCCTTTTGCATTGTAAACAACAGCAGGAAGACGTCCTGTGGCACGAAGCAATTTTGCTGCTTTTTTACCCTTTGTTTCGCGGGTTTTAGCATTAATAACCATCTGATCCATTTTAGTGGACTCCTAAAAAAATAATATTTTTTTTGGAAAACCTCAGTTCAAAACTGCATAAGATAACAAAAATGCACCCCATCGTTCGTCACGCCAGAGAGCTTTCCATATATAAGCTGGGACGACAGGATTCGAACCTGTGGAATACCGGCACCAAAAGCCGGGGGCTTACCACTTGCCGACGTCCCAAAAAGTAAACTAATTAATCGTCAGAATCTGCAGGACCAGTTTCTACATGACCGGCATTATACTCTGCAAGAATCTTTTCCTGTAGTTCATTTCTGAATTCAGGGCTAATCGGGTGAGCAACATCCTTATACTCACCATTAGCTGTTTTTCTGCTTGGCATAGCAATAAACAGCCCGGTTTTTCCTTCGATAATCTTTACATTGTGAACAACAAAGCAGTTGTCAAATGTAACCGTCACATAAGCACGAAGCTTTCCTTCTGCTTCCACCTTCCGAATGCGTAATTCAGTAATCTGCACAGCAACCTCCGCGACACCTGGTCGTAAGCCTGTAACTCTCTACTCTCCAAGACCCAACGTAACAACGCAATTCATTCCCAAAAGCTTTAACTTTCGGGAGGCAGTTTCTGCAGCTCCAGCAGTACCAAAAATGCCAAAAACCACAGCACCGGAGCCGGACATATCACAAAAAGACGCTCCGCAAGAGCGAACAGCTTCAAGAGCCTCAGCAATCGCAGAATACTTCCGACTTATCGGACCTGTAAAACTGTTTGCAAAACGCCAGTTTTCTATTGGCTTTCTGTACTCAGCTTCAAGTTCTGTAAAATCCGGGCATACTATTGTTTCTCCGTTTTCCATAGCCTCATCTACAAGAGCATACGCTTCTTTAGTAGAACTATGTACGTCAGGAAAAACCAACAGTACATTTATATCTTTTCGCGGAACAATAGGCTTTACAACCTCACCGCGTCCTGACACTAAAGCACATCCGGGATGTTCACATCTTTGATGTACGCAATGCAGGAAAAAAAATACATCGCTTCCAACTCTAGCTGCAATTTCATCAGACATCTGCATGGAAATATCTGTTTTTGCAAGCTGCGCTAATGCTTTAACAAAACTGGCAGCATCGGAAGAACCGCCTCCTAATCCGCCACCCGAAGGAATTTTTTTTGTTAAGTTAACCCTTACAGACTGATTAAAACCTGTAAGAGCGCAAAACGCATCATATGCTGCTGTTATTGTATTTTGTTCAGGCAGTGACATTTCCTGACAAATTACAGTGCATTTATTTTTGCCGTCTTCCAGACGAACAGAAAGTTCATCATAAAGGGCTACAGCCTGAAAAATACTTTGAATATCATGAAAGCCGTCTGCACGTTTAGGCAGAACCTTCAAATTCAAGTTAATTTTTGCAGGCGCAAATACACGCACTTCACCCAACATATTGTATATAAATTATACAAAATTTTAGGCAAATGTCAATTGAAAGGTCAGATACGCAACTATCCGGTACACAGGACACCAGAATGCAATAAATGCAAAATACCGCAAATATTTACAGACAAATTCTATAAATTTCGTTATTTTTCAATCAAAAAATATTGACACAAATGCCGTCTAGATTTACATTTTAATAGGTCAGGCACTAGATATGGGGCTTGATTAACTGCAGGGGGATGACATGTTTGATGAAGGCGAATTGTCTGATTTTCAGTCCGCTACTTTAGCTTTTTCTTTTACAGATGACTATGAAGATGAAGCTTTTACAGATTTTGAAGAAGATGAACTTTCAGATTCTTTAAGTGATTTTGATGATGACTTTTACGAAGAAGAAAGTCTGGAAAGCCTGGAAGAAGAAGATGATATTCAGGAACCGTTTGATGACGTTGAAGCAGAAGACGGCTACAATCTTTCCGGAGGCCGTTCATACGACAGCGAATTTGACTTAGAAGATTTCTAATCTTTTATATAAAAAAAACTGCAAGTCCTATACTTGCAGTTTTTTTATGCACCCGCGGCATTTTAAAATACAAAACTTACCCTTTACCGCAGGTTATTATGTTTCTAAAAGGCTAAACTAATTCTTATAATCTATAATCTTTCCGGCATGCCAAAGCTTTTCCAGATCATAGAATTTACGTGCATCTTCAGACATAAGATGAATTACAATAACGCCTAAATCAATAAGATTCCAGTCATCACCGTCCGGCGACTTTCTGTTTGTAAGATGAATTTCAAGATCGTTTTTCTTAATGTAATCCTTTACATCTTTATACAAACCCTGCCAGTGGGCAGAACTATTTACAGTTGCGATAACAAAATAATCAGTCCAGCTGTTCAGTTGAGAAACATCAATAAGAACAACATCCTTACCCTTGCCGTCTTCCATCAATACAGCAAGTTCTTTTGCTTTATCTTCTGCTGTCTTTGTATTTACATCACTCATATTTAACTCCCCTATAAAAATCTATAAAATCATTTTAGTGAACATAACGTCCGTCAAAGTCACTACCAAGAATAATGGTAAAATCCACATTTTCTGCAGTATTACCAATATCATCACCTGATGCTATTTCTTCTTCCGTAATATTCTTACAACGGATAAAATTACCAAGAGCCCTTGCAACTTCTGCATTTCCAATATGGTCAATAATTTCAGTTTTTTCAACCGTATTTGAATCTGCATTCATGGTACGCAAAACATCATAACCGGCACTTCGCAGCAGCGCACTTGTATTATGCGCAAGCCCCTGCGTATTGGTTCCGTTTTTTATTTCAAGAACATAAACACGGTTGCTCAAAAAACGATTTTCGGCAACCAAAGAATTTATTATCTGAAGTACAACATCTTTTATAAGCTGACCGTCATAGAACGGGAACAAAAGTTCTTTACCGTCTACCATGCGGCGGGTTCCGGTTACTGTCTGCGGAACAATCTGTTCTACATCAACCTTTGAAATAACGCTTAAAAGTCTACGAAGTCCTTCATTATCAACATTCGTTTTAAAGAAATTTTCAAAATAACGGAAATTTTTCTTTGTAAAAATTATCTGAGCATTACGATTCATGGCAGAAAGCAAGGCAAGGTCTATATTCTGCCTTCGTTCCATCAGGTTTGAATACACTTCATCTTCAATCTGATAGCGAAGATAAACGGAAAGTTTATCGCCATCCAAAACAATTGCACCGGAAGGCAAAAGCCACCGCTGGTCATCCTGAGAAACAGCATCTACAGGCGACGGAACAAAAACCCGAAGGCCGCCCAGACGATCCGTAATTACCTGAAGATTTTTCATTGAAAGCACAAGATAGAATTGTATCGGGCTTCCAATAAGCTTTTCTATTTCCGAACGATAAGCAGCTATTCCTTTTTCAGCATAAATCTGATCAATACGATCTACACGTCCAATTGAAGAAAAAATCTGTCCGACATTTCCCGGAATGTTTACTACAGTTCCCTGGTTTGAAACCGGATAGTAAAAAAGGATTTCCGTAGAAAGAACTTCACCTTCATCTTCCAGAACAAGCAGGGTCTTAATAACCTGCTCCTGCTTAAGGATATCGCCGACTTCATCTTCTTTTAAAGAAAAGAACAAAACTCCCGAAACAACGGCAATTATTACTACAATTAATAGAAGAAATATAGTTCCTTTCTGTTCCTGTCTAAGATGCATTAAAAATTCCTTGCTAATTCCTTGCAGCAGCACTTTTTAATGCAGATACAGGTTTTACCGTAGCTGCAACTGCACATGCACTGCGAGATTTTTCCAGCTGCTCAAGAAATTCAACTGATTCAGGAGCAAGAGGAAAACCTTTTTTATTTACATAATCCATGCATTCCCTTAAAACTTCTTCTGTAAGTTCATTCAAAGTTAAAGAGAATAAATGATCCAGATATTCCTGAGTGATATTTTCACGTCCAGGTTCTATTTTATCCGCAGAATATATAATCTTACCAAGAGTTCCAAATGTTTTTAGTCCATATGTATGAAAAGCAACCGATTCCAGAAGTTCTTCATCGGAAACCCCGTATTTTTCCTTTAATAAAACAGCTGCTGCCCTTCCGTGCAAAAGAGAAGGCTTTTTGCGTTCCATTTCTGAAACAGGCAAGCCGTCTTTTTCTGCAAGTTCAATTACTTTCTCTGAAGGAATTTCCTTACAGATATCATGGCCTATACCTGCAAGAAAACCGCGGTCTTCTTTTTCGCCGTAAAGGCGGCACATTTTAAATGCAGTTTGAGCAACTCCAACAGAATGTACAAAACGCTTTTCAGAAAGCATTTTCTTTGCATCTTCCTGAACCTGTTTAATCTGCGAAAAAAGCGGAGAATCTGCAAAAACCTGTTCGATTCTAAAATCTATATCCATATAATTTTCTATTTCTAATATAACAATAAACTTTTTCTGGAACAAGACCAGAAAAATCCTTTCCTGCCGCGGCAAGAGCACGTATATCCGTAGAAGAAACCTTAAAAAGCGGATTATAAAGAATTCTGTGCGGATACGGAAATTCCTTTAACATTTCTTCCGTAGCAAATTCGCCCGAAAAATCCCCGCGGTGTTTATTTTCAAATGACGAAAATCCATCTTTTTGCACCTCAGCTTCAAAGACATTATCTTCGTTCGGCCTGTGCGAAAGAATCAAATCCGTTTTTTCCGCAAGTTGTCCGGCATTTTTCCATTTACTGAATTCCGCACTTAAATCCTGCCCGATAATAAGCCCCAGTTTTCCTTCCAGAACAGCTGAATATTTTTCTTCAATATAACAAACCGTATCCCATGTATAAGAAATACCGCCGCGCTCAATTTCGCATTTTTCTACTTCAAACCGGGAATCTTCTTCACACGCCAAAGCAAGCATATTAAGTCTGTCTTCTACAGAAACAGATTCAGTTACAATTTTATGCGGAGGCATAAACGATGGAACAAATAAAATCTTATCGTAGCCGAATGTATCACACACAGAGCGCGCAAGAAGCACATGCCCGGTATGAACAGGATTAAATGTTCCGCCTAGAATTGCAATTTTCATTACTGAATGCCTGTTTAATTATTCCATACCCGGATACTGAACTTCTGCATCTTCATCTACCGAACGGCTTGCAAGAAAACTTGAAGAACGGCCGGAAAAATCTGCATTTGAATTTGTCTGACCAGCTTTTTTGCCGTTTTCAAGCTCATCAACAAGCTGCATGATTGCCTTGCGGGCATCTGAAAGCCCATAATTTGCAACTATAGAAACCGGTATAACCTTTATTTCTTTATCAGTGCTGCGGATTTTTTCTGCTACTTCTTTTGCCCGCTCAGAGGCACCTTCTATATCAATTTTATTACAAAGTACGATACGAGGCTTTTTTACAAGTTCTTCAGAATAAGAAGAAAGTTCGTCACAAAGAGTATCGTAAGCCGTAAGATAGTTTTCATCACTGCAATCAATCATAAAAAGAAGGCATGAAGTTCTGGAAATGTGCTTTAAGAATTGAAAGCCAAGACCTGCACCTTCAGAAGCTCCTTCAATAATTCCCGGAATATCAGCAATTATAATATCCCTTTCGTTATCTACGCGCAAAACTCCAAGATTTGGAATTTTTGTTGTAAACGGATAAGGAGCAATTTTTGGGCGTGCATTTGTAAACGCCGTAAGCAAAGAAGATTTTCCGGCATTAGGAAAACCTACAAGTCCTACATCAGCCATTATACTTAATTCAATTTTTAATTTGCGGGATTCACCGGGTTTTCCGTCATGCGCATAGCGCGGTGCCTGATTGGTAGACGACTTAAAATGAATGTTTCCCCAGCCGCCTTTGCCGCCTTCAAGGAAGATAAAGCGTTCATCTTCACTTTCTACTGTAAAATCATGAATTAGCTCGCCTGTTTCTGCATCGCGGATTGTACTTCCCGGAGGAACAGGTATAACAATATCTTCGCCATCTTTACCGTATTTCCCCCAGCTCATTCCGTCCTGACCATTTTTAGCCTTAAAAAAACGATGGTAACGAAGGTTTGCCAAAGTACGAAGGTTACGCTTTACACAAAAAACAACATCTCCGCCTTTACCGCCGTCACCGCCGGAAGGACCGCCGTTAGGAATATATTTTTCACGCCTGAAAGAAACACAGCCGTTACCACCTTTTCCGGCAGTAACTTCAATAACAGCTTCATCTGCAAATAAAATCATAAATCAACCTCTTCTAACGCCGCAAACAAAAACAACATAAAAAAAATGAACAGACAGCTAAACATCGCCGGAGCGACACCTATAAACACAGTAACACGAATTTAAAAAAAATACCCGAACAGCAAAGTGTCCGGGTAATCTATGAAAGCAGAAAAGTTTATTTATGCCTTTACTGGAGTAACTGAAACAGTTTTTCTGTTTTTGCGTTCTCCGTAAACTACTTTTCCGTCTGCAACTGCAAAAAGACTGTCATCTTTTGCTTTCATTACATTATCACCAGGATGAAACTTTGTTCCACGCTGTTTTACAATAATTGAACCAGCTGTTACTACTTCACCACTGAACTTTTTGATTCCAAGGTTTTTTGGGTTAGAATCGCGTCCGTTCTTTGCACCACTACCGCCTCTAGATCTTCCCATTTTATTCCTCCGATTAGGCTTCTATCTGTTTATACAAAATCACATTTTCTGGATATTCGCTTACCAAAGAAGAAAAACCATTCTCCAGAAACTTCTGTGCAAACGCCAGTTCAGCATTTATCGTTTCACTAAACTCCGTCTGCTTCACGCAAAAATCTACAATTCCGCGTGTTGTCAAATCACTTTCAATACATACACCTTCAAGGTCTTCTAATGTTTGCAGCGCAGTCCGTACAAGAATACTGATTGCAGAACAAACTATATCAGTTCCTTTTTTACCGTAACCGGAATGACCTTCTGCCCTGCAGGACTTAAGAACACCATTCGGACGGCACACAAGGTGTATGCTGGTCATAACTTATGCTACTACAATGTCCTCTACACGAACATTTGTATACTGCTGTCTGTGACCAATCAAACGATGGTAATCTTTCTTGCTCTTGTATTTGAAAACAAGAACTTTTTTATCTTTGAAAGAATCTTCTACAACTACAGTAACCTTAGCACCCTTTACAAAAGGAGTTCCAACGCTAACTTTGTCTCCGTCGCTTACGAGCAATACAGAATCAATTTCAATTTTATCGCCTTTTGCTGCGTCAAGTTTGTCAAACTGAAGGACTGCACCCTTTTCGGCTTTAAATTCTTTGCCCTTATATTGAACAAGTGCGTACATATTATATACCTCAACTAAAAATTAATATGAAAAATCGCCACGGTATTTAACGGGACATACCAAAAGGCAAGTTTACCATACGTGTAACAAGGATATTATCAGAAACCGCGTCCATTAGTCAACCCAGTTAAATACGTTTTACATTTTTTTCTATTGCAGGTGTACGCATAAGCCTGCGTCTATGCGAGTTTGCGGAGCAAACACGGTAAGCAACCGCATTATATCCCGGACTCTTTTTTATTTGGGTGCTGTTTCAAAAGCCAGTGACACATGTCACAAGAGAACCGGTACCGTTGTTTTGAAAATATGCTATTTTTATTCATTTCCGGTTCAATTGTACATGGTCACTGGCTTTTTCTCCCTACCCAAATTAACAAAAAATTAAGATTATAAAGCGTTTGACATGAGATGTTTTTGTGAATACTAGCGTTCACAACGAGATCTCCTGATTTTTTTTACGAAATAATTTCAACAAATTTCATATTTTTTATTATCTCGCCAATTAAATAGGTATAAATCATTAATGCGCGAGGTAATTCATGTCATTTATTAACAGAAAGTATAAGGATTCAGTTTTTACAGATTTGTTCGGGAGTGACCGTGACGGCAAGAAAAACTTTCTGGAACTGTATAACGCTCTTTCAGGCAGCGATTACAAGCTTGAAGAAGTTACTCTTGAGCGCAAGGTTATAGAGCAGTCTTTGTATAAGACGTTCAACAACGATGTCAGCTGGGAAATTGACGGTAAGCTGATTGTCCTGGTCGAACATCAGTCAACTATTAACGAAAACATGCCTTTCCGCTGTCTTGAATACGTTACGCGTATTTATGAAGGAATCGTTCCTTTGAATAAAAGATATGCAGAAAAGGTTTATAAAATCCCTAATCCTGACTTTTATGTTGTTTATGTAGGTAAGAAAGAATTGCCACTGGAGCAGGAACTTAGATTGTCTGACGCATTTTATAAAAAAGATGAAAGCTCTCTTGAGCTGGTTGTAAAAGTTAAGAACTGCACGAATCCTGAAATCTTGCCGGTCAGCAAAAACTGTGATATTTTAAAGGAGTATTGCCGCTTTGTTGAGATAGTAGAACGCACTTACAGCAGACGTTTTCCCAGGCGTTCATTTAAGAAGGCAATCGAGCAGGCGGTTTCCGAAGGTATTTTAACAGATTACCTTGACCGGAAATCGCGGGAGGTCATAAACATGCTGTGTGCTAAATATGATTACAAGATGGACATTGCCGTAAAACAGGAAGAAGCCTTTCAGGACGGAAAAGAAGCTGGCATTAAAATCGGCAAAGAAGCCGGAATTTCTCTTGGTACACAGCAGAAAGCAATTGAGGATGCAAAAAGTTTTTATGAAAATGGAGTTCCTTTAGAAATTATTGCAAAGTCATTGAATATGCCTGTTGAACAGATAAAGGAAATTGTAGCACAGATTTAGAGGAATTTATGAGAGAAACATTTCTGTGTGCTAAATATGATTATAAGATGGATATTGCCGTAAAGCAGGAAGAAGCCTTTCAGGACGGAAAAGAAGCTGGTATTAAAATCGGCAAAGAAGAGGGAATTTCTCTTGGTACACAGCAGAAAGCCATTGAGGATGCAAAAAGTTTTTATGCTAACGGAGCTTCAATAGAGCTTATTGCAAAATCCTTGAACATGACACCTGAACAGGTTAATGAAATTGTAACAAAACGATAGCTTTCTGTATGATTTTTTTTGCAAAGACACAACGCGTACAAGTTGTTTTAAGAGTTACAACAAGTTGCCGGAAGCCTTGCGACAACTTATTACAAGAATGCTGCAAGCCTTGTACAAGCTTTAAAAACAACTTTACAGAGATATAATACGTCGAGTCAAGGCACTCGCTAAAAAAAGAAATCAAAGCAAGTAGAAAAAGAAAGCCTACACTAGATTGGACAAACGTGTAGGCTTTTAAAAGCACTTACGGAGGTTCAGCCACACTTCCGTGGTGCACATCGTCGATTTACTATGAGCATAACTGCAGTTTTTCCCTGTGCGCACTGTCGATTTACCATGAGCATAACTGCAGTTTTTCCCTATGCTCATCGTCGATTTACCATGACTAAAATTTTTGATTTA